>VOFK01003646.1_pt1 | contig 32024 bp, 65 predicted proteins | sample 5384121 | NCBI WGS metagenome assembly VOFK01 (sample SAMN12384730, study PRJNA508395) | human gut metagenome | isolation source: healthy gut J | host: Homo sapiens | reverse complement strand
GCCCGGCACGTGATCTTCGCTTCATTCCTTTATCCGGTCGGTGGAGCAGCCGCTACGATGCGGTGTTCTTTATCCTGCTCATCCTCTGCTTTGCATGGGGCGGCGATACCTGTGCCTACTTTGCAGGCCGTGCCTTTGGCAAGCATAAAGCTCTGCCGGTGGTCAGCCCCAAAGACCGTGGAAGGTGCTGTTGGCGGTGTTCTGGGCACCATGGCGTTTTGGTGTGGTCATCACGCTGGTATACTCGGTGGCAGCAAACCGGATGGAAGCCTTCACCCGCTCCAACATTGGCGTTTCCATGCTTATGTGATCATTGCGCTGCTGGGCTGCAGCGGCGGTGCTGGGCATTTATGGCGATCTGTTTGCCAGCGTGGTCAAGCCAGTGCGGCATCAAGGATTACGGCACCATCTTCCCGGGGCACGGCGGCATTCTGATCGTTTTGACAGTGTGATGTTGCGCCCTTTGTGACCATGGTCATTACGGCGGTGTTCTACTATTAAGGGAGGAATGTGTGATGTCGAAAAAATCACGCTGCTGGGTTCTACCGGTTCCATTGGCACCCAGAGTCTGGATGTCGATCCGTGCACAGGGCGGCTATGAGGTGTTCGGCCTTTCTGCCCACAGCCATGTGTAACAAGATCCTGCAGCAGATCGAAGAAGTTTCATCCGCGCTATGTCTGCGTATGACCGATCCGGATGCAGCCCGCAGGCTGGATGCGGACTTTCCGGTCGTGCAGATGCGCCCCGGCTGCTGTAGGGCCCGGAGGGGCTCAAACAGCTGGCCGCACTGGACGGCACCGATGTGGTGCTGAACAGCGTGGTGGGCATTGCAGGCCTTTGGTGCCAGCCTGTGCGCGATCGAAAGCGGGCATGATCTGGCCCTTGCCAACAAGGAGAGTCTTGTCACTGGCGGCCATCTGGTCACACAGGCCGTGGCAAAAGAATGGTGTAAAAGCTGCTGCCGGTGGACAGTGAACACTCGGCCATCTTCCAGTGCCTGCAGGATAAGGAGAGTGCCCCCCAGCCTGACCAAGATCCTGCTCACGGCATCCGGCGGCCCCCCTTCTTCGGGATGAAGACCGAGGAGCTGCGCGGTAAGACCAAGGCGGATGCCCTCAAGCACCCGAACTGGAGGATGGGTGCCAAGATCACGATCGACTCGGCTACCCTGATGAACAAGGGGTCTTGAGCTGATCGAGGCTGCGTGGCTCTTCGGCCTGCCGGAGGACAAGATCCAGATCGTGGTGCAGCGCCAGAGCATCGTGCATTCGGCGGTGCAGTTCAGCGATCATTCGGTCATTGCTCAGCTGGGTGTGCCGGATATGCGCATTCCCATCAGTATGCGCTCACCTACCCAAAGACGCGTACCCGGCGTTGTGCCGGGGCTGGACTTTGCCGCACTCAAGGTGCTCACCTTCGATGTGGCAGACGACGAGACCTTCCGCTGCCTTGCCGCCTGCAAAAAGGCCATCAAAAGGAGGTCTCGGCCCATGCGCCGCCAACGGTGCCAATGAGGAAGCTGTCAAGCTCTTCCTTGAGGACAAAATTGGCTTCCTCGATATTGGCCGTCTGGTGGAAGCAGTCGTGGACAGCGACAGCTTTGGCGGCGAGTATACCCTCAGCGATGTGTACGAGTGCGACCGCATGGCACGAGAGTTCGTGCGCGCACATCTTTGATCTTTAGGAGACGCAATGTCAATTTTTATCACCCTGATCGCCGCATTGATCGTGTTCAGCGCTGTGATCGCCATTCATGAATTCGGGCACTTTACCGTGGCAAAAAGCTCTGCGGCATTCAGGTCAACGAGTTTTCCATCGGCATGGGGTAAGCTTTGTGGAAGAAAATTTACAAAGGGCACCCAGTACAGCCTGCGTGCATTGCCGGTAGGCGGCTTTGTGGCGCTGGAGGGGCGAGCCCGAGAGCCAGCAGGCCGAGGCGGCCCGCGACGAACGGGAAGCAGAGGACGAAAACCCTGTCCCGCCGGAGCAGCGCACCGGCATCCCTGAACGAGGCACTGGTATGGCAGCGTGTGCTTGTGATGGTGGCAGGTGCCTTCATGAATTTCGTGCTGGGCTTTGTGGTGCTGGTCATTCTTGGTGGCAGCACAGGAAGGGGAGCCATCACCAGCAAGACCATCTATTCCATTGAGAACGATGCCCTCTGCGGCCAGACCGGCCTGCAGGCGGGGGACGAGATCGTTTCCGTGAACGGCAGGCGCTGCTTTGTGGCCAACGACATCCTTTATGAGCTGGTGCGCACCGAAGCCTATCGCGCCCGGTTCACCGTGAAGCGGGACGGCCAGAAGGTGGAACTGCCGGACGTGCAGTTCGACACCTGGCAGGACGAGGACGGCGAGACCCACATGAGCCTCGGCTTTACGGTTTACGGCATCAAAAAAAAACCGCTCAATGTGTTAAAAGAAGCGTGGAACAGCACCCTGTACTATGGGCACATCGCGTTCACCTCCCTGACAGATCTTGTGCGCGGACGGGAGAGCATCAACAACCTCTCCGGCCCGGTGGGGATCGTGACCGCCATCGGGCAGGCGGCAAGCTACGGCTGGCAGGACCTTCTGGAGCTGCTGGCGCTCATCACCATCAATCTGGGCGTGTTCAATCTGCTGCCCTTCCCGGCGCTGGATGGCGGCAAGGTGGTATTTTTGATCATTGAGGGCGTTACCGGCCATCCAGTGCCGGAAAAGCTGCAGGGTACACTGACCATTGCGGCCTTTGCACTGCTGTTTGGCCTGGATGCTCTTTTGCAACCTATAATGATATCATCCGGCTTGTGACCGGTGCAATGTGAGCAAAAAACAGAAAGAACTTTATGCGGCAGTTAAAACGGGAAGTGAAAAATCGGCAATGTGACCATCGGCGGCAAGAATCCTGTTGCGGTGCAGACGATGCTCAACGTGCCGGTGGAGGATATTGAGGGCAATGTGGCGCAGGCAAAGCGGTGCGAAGCTGCTGGCTGTCAGATCCTGCGGGTGACCTGCCCCAGCCCGGCGGATGCAATGCATCGAAGCCGTCAAGAATGCGGTGAACATCCCCATTGTGGCAGACATCCACTTTGACTACAAGGCGGCTCTGGCCTGCGCGGACGTGGGTGTGGACAAGATCCGCATCAACCCCGGCAACATTGGCGACGACGACCGGGTGAAGGCGGTGGTGGATGCCTGTCAGCGCAAGAACATTCCCATCCGCATCGGCGTGAATGGCGGCAGTCTGGAAAAGCACATCTTGCAAAAAATACGGCGCACCCACGCCGGAGGCCATGGTGGAAGTGCACTGTACCATGTGCGCCTGCTGGAAAAATTCGATTTCAACAACATCGTCATTTCCATCAAGAACTCCAATGTGCCCCGCATGATGGAGGCCTACCGCCAGCTCAGCGCTGTCACGGATTACCCCGCTCCATGTGGGTGTTACCGAGGCGGGTACCTACCAGATGGGTCTGCTGAAAAAGCGGCATGGGCATCGGCGGAATGCTGCTGGAAGGCATTGGCGATACCATCCGCGTCTCGCTGGCCGCAGAGCCGGAAAAGGAAGTGGAAGCGGGCTACAACATCCTGCGCGCCGTGGGCTTCCCGGTAGCAGGCCCGGAGGTCATCACCTGCCCCACCTGCGGCCGCACCCAGTATCCCTGCACCGAGATCGCCAATGAGGTGGAAAAGCGGCTGCAGGGCTGCAAAAATCCATCAAGGTGGCCGTGATGGGCTGCGTGGTCAATGGCCCCGGCGAGGCCCGCGAAGCCGATATCGGCATTGCAGGCGGCAAGGGCGAGGCTGTCCTCTTCATCCACGGCCAGCCCATCAAAAAAGCTGACCGGAGACAACATCCTGGATCAGTTCATGGATGAGATCTATAAACTGTAAAATGGGAGAATGCTATGGCACTGCAAAACAAACTGGGCCTGACAGATGAACTGGAGCTTGCCGTGAAGAGGAAAAGGATCAGCAAACAAAAAGGCGCTGGCGCTGTATGATACGGGTTTGCTGAATACTTTTCCGGTGGGAACATTTTTGCAGGCCTTGCAATGATCCATAAATATCTGTTTGAAGATATCTATGAATTTGCCGGTCAGATGCGCACCGTAAACATCGCAAAGGGAAATTTCCGCTTTGCACCGGTCATGTATCTGCACCCGGCACTGGAAAGCATCGACCGGATGCCCCAGTCTACCTTTGATGAGATCATCGAGAAGTATGTGGAGATGAACGTTGCCCACCCCTTCCGGGAAGGCAATGGCCGCAGCACCCGGATCTGGCTGGACTGCATCCTGAAAAAAAGAACTGCATCAGGTGGTGGATTGGAGCCGCGTGGATAAAAAGCGACTATCTGATGGCCATGGAGCGCAGCCCGGTGAAAGATCTGGAAATCAAGGTGCTGCTGCATAAAAGCACTGACGGAACAGATCAATGACCGTCAGGTGTATATGAAGGGGATTGATGCAAGCTATCATTATGAGGGCTACCAGATTTTTCAGAACAGAGGAACTCTTGCAAAGAAATAAAAAACCACATTTTTTGCTGCCACACCTGCAAAAAACGGGTGCGGCAGTTTGTGCTGTATAAAAAGGGAGTACCATTTGTGAAACCACTCGTTTCCAAGCTGTGGCCGCAGTTCATGGTGGACCCGGCATTTGCGGCCTGCTTCGGGCAGGTCATTGTGGAGCATGCGCAGATGCTGCGGCAGGAGCGGCAGGTCATCTTTACCCTGCGCAGCGGTGCGCCACTGGACAAAATCTCTGTGCCCGGCTGCTGGCATCCCTGCAGCCGGATTATGAGGGCTTTGAGCTGCGCATCCAGAACCTGTTTGGCTATGCCATGCTGGACGAAGCGGCCCTGCGCGATCTGATGGAAGAGATGAAGCGGGACGGCGTGCCCATCAACGGCTTTCTGACCGGTGCAAGATCAACATCATCGGACAGAAGATCACCATCGGCGTATGCCATGGCACCAAGTTTTTTGCAGGAGATGCACTTTGAAAAAGCTGCTGGCAGAGCGCATTGCGGCCCACACCGGTAACGCCGCAGGTAACGCTGCAAAGCGCTGTAAGCGAAGCCGAGCAGCAGCAGATGGAAGAAAAAGCTGGAGCGCAAGATCGCACCGCCGGTGGTCAAATTCGAGAAAAAAGAACACGGCACCGTCCATCAAGGTGGATGGGCTGGACCTGACCGATAAGCCCGTCACCATTTTCCACGGCAAGATGTTCACCCCCAAGAACCTCACCCCCCCGCTGAAAGACCTTGGCGGCGAGGGCGGCAAGTGCACGATCTGGGGCGATGTGTTCTTCTCGGAGGTCAAGGGCAACTTCCGCAAAATTTATACCGTATCCATCACCGATTATCAGGGGCTCCATCAACCTGAAGATCCGCGCGCAGGAAGGTGAGGACTGCTCCAAGTGGGAGAGCCTTGGCAAAGGCACCACCCTCATCGTGCGCGGCGACTGCTCCTACGACAAGTACGAACACGATTATATCGTCTACCCCTACGATGTGCTCATCGTGGAGCGCAAAAAGCGGGAGGATACCGCACCGGTCAAGCGTGTGGAGCTGCATCTGCACACCAAGCTTTCCAGCATGGACGGCTTCTGTGATCCCGGCGGCATCGTCAAGCTGGCCCACCGCATGGGGCATCCCGCCATTGCCATCACCGACCACGGCGTGTGTCAGGGTTACCCGGAAGCCATGCTGGCGGCCGATGACATCCACAAAAAGGACCCGGATTTCAAGCTCATCTACGGCTGTGAAGCCTACTTTGTGGACGACATGATCCCCTGTGTATACGGCGTGAAGGACCAGCCGCTGGACGGCGGAGTTCTGCGTCTTCGACACCGAGACCACCGGCCTGGACCCCGGCGTGGAGTATCTGACCGAGATCGGCGGCGTCATCGTGCGCAACGGCGAGGTCATGGAGGAATTTGACACCTTTGTCAAGCCCGGCAAGCCCATCACCCCCAAGATCACCGAGATCACCGGCATCACCAACGAGATGGTGGCCGATGCTCCCAGCGAGAAGGAAGCGCTGGAAGCTTTTCTTGCCTTTGCGGGCGACCGCATTCTTGTGGGCCACAACGTCCCACGCCTTTGATATGCGTTTCCTGCGCGCCGCCGCCAAGCGCAGCGGCATCAAGCTGGAGCCGACCTATATCGACACCCTGACCATGGCGCAGACCATGTACCCCCCGGCCTGCACAATTATAAGCAGGGGCACCATCAATAAGCATCTGGAACTGCCCGCCTACGAGGCGCACCGCGCCTGCGAGGATTCTGCCGCGCTGGGCCGCATCTTCGGAGGTCATGCTGAACGACCTGAAAGAAAAAGCAGGTAGCAAAAGGTCAGTGAGATCAACACCGGCCTTGGCGGCAACCGCGAGGTGCTGAAAAAGAAGTATTACCACCTCATCATCCTTGTCAAGAATCAGATGGGCCTGAAAAACATCTGTACAAGATCGTCAGCGAGGCACACGTCAACTACTTCTTCAAAAAGCCCCGCGTGCCCCGCAGCTCTGCTGAACAAGTACCGGGACGGCCTGCTGCTCACCAGTGCCTGTGAGGCAGGCGAGCTGTACCGCGCCATCGTGGACGGCACCAGCTACGAGGAACTGAAAAAAATCGCCGCCTACTACGATATTCTTGAGATCCAGCCGCTTGGCAATAACGCCTATATGGTGCGGGAGGGCAAGGTGGACAGCGAGGAGGACATCAAGGAGTTCAACCGCACCGTTATCCAACTGGGTGAAGATCTCCACAAACCGGTCATCGCCACGGGCGACGTCCATTTCACCGAGCCGGAGGACGCCGTCTACCGCGCGGTCTTTCAGGCGGGCAACGGTTTCAAGGATGCCGACAACCAGCCGCCGCTGTTCTACCGCACCACCGAGGATATGCTGGCGCAGTTCTACTATCTGCCCAAGGAAAAGAGCCTACGAGGTAGTAGTAAAGAACCCCCGCAAGATCGCCGCCATGATCGACAACAACGTGCGCGCCATCCCCCGGGGCAAAACCTACCCGCCCAGCATTGAGGGCGCAGAGCAGCAGCTCCGCGATGCCACGTGGGAACACGCCAAGCGCGACTATGGTGACCCGCTGCCCGAGATCGTGGAAAAACGCGGCTGCAGAAGGAGCTGGACTCCATCTGCGGCCACGGCTACGCGGTGCTGTATGTCATCGCGGTCAAGCTGGTGGCCTATTCCAACGCGGGCGGCTATCAGGTGGGCAGCCGAGGCTCCGTCGGCTCTTCCGCTGTGGCCCACTTCTCGGGCATCTCGAGGTCAACAGCCTGCCGCCCCACTACCGCTGCCCCAAGTGCAAGTACAGCGAGTTTATCACCGACGGCAGCGTGGATGATGGCTTCGACCTGCCGGACAAGAACTGCCCCCACTGCGGCACCCGGATGCTGGTGGACGGCCACGATATTCCCTTCGAGACCTTTCTGGGCTTCTACGGCGATAAAGAGCCGGATATCGACCTGAACTTCTCCGGCGAGTACCAGTCCAATGTGCTGCACCGCTATACCGAGGGAGCTGTTCGGCAAAGGCCAACGTGTTCAAGGCCGGCACCGTCTCCGGTATTCAGGATAAAACGGCCTACGGCTATGTTAAAAAGTATCTGGATGAGCGCGGCAGCGCACGGTGAACCACGCGGAGGAACCGCCTGACTCTGGGCTGCACCGGTGTCAAGCGCACCACGGGTCAGCACCCGGGCGGCATGGTCGTTGTGCCGGACACCTACGAGATCTACGATTTCTGTCCTCATCCAGCACCCGGCGGATGACGTGGCGGGCGGTCTGTTGACCACCCACTTCGAGTTTAAGTACCTACACGACACCCTGCTCAAGCTGGACGAGCTGGGTCACGATATGCCCACCTTCTACAAGTATTTCTGAGGAGTACACCGGCATCCCCGTGGACAGCATCCCCATGCATGACCCCAAGGTCTATAGCCTGCTGACCAGCCCCGAAGCGCTGGGCGTGACGCCGGAACAGATCGACAGCCAGACCGGCAACCTTCGGCATCCCCGAGATGGGTACGAACTTCGTGCGCGGTATGTTGGTGGAGGCACGGCCTCAAGAATTTCTCCGAGCTGATCCAGATCTCCGGTCTGTCCCACGGCACGGATGTGTGGACGGGCAACGCGGACGAACTGATCCGCAGCGGCACCTGCACCATTGCAGAGGTCATCGGCTGCCGTGACAGTATCATGCTCTATCTGCTGCGCAAGGGCGCTCGAGCCGAAGATGGCCTTCGATATTATGGAAGCTGTGCGTAAGGGCAAGGTGGCCAAGGGCGGCTTTGCGGATGGCTGGGAAGAGGCCATGCGGGAGCACGAGGTGCCGGACTGGTACATCGAGAGCTGCCGCAAGAATAAAATATATGTTCCCGAAGGCCCATGCGGTGGCCTATCTGATGAGCGCCATCCGCCTCATGTGGTACAAGATCTACAAGCCGCCGGAGCCTTTATGCGGCATACTTTACCGTGCGCGGCGACGATATCGACTACGAAGGCCGCCATCGGCGGTGCTGCTGCGTGGCGCGTGCCCACATGAACGAGGTGAAGCGCCGCCTGAAAGAGGAGAAGAACGCCAAGGACGAAGATGTGCTGGTCAGCCTGCAGCTCGTGAACGAGATGCTGGTGCGCGGGTACGAGTTTTTAGCCCATTGAGCTGGGCAAGAGCCGCGGCTCCAAATATGTGGTGGAGGACGGCAAGGTGCGTCTGCCCTTTCGCCCCCTGAAGGGTCTTGGCGGTGCCGCCGCCGAGGCACTGGAAAAAGGTGACCATCCACGGCGAAGAATATATCTCGGTGGAAGAGCTGCAGCAGGCCTCCGGTGTCGGCAGCAGCATTCTGGACCGTCTGCGTCAGGTGGGCGCTCTGGGTGACCTGCCGGAAAGCAGTCAGGTAAGCTTTTTTTGAAAATTTTGTGCAAGCAAAAGTGCCTGCCGCCCCTTTAGCATGTGCAGGCACTTTTGAAAGGGGGCAAAAATCCGCAGGTGCTTAAAAATTCAGCAGGAACAGGGGGGAGTGTTTACCCACGCTGATCATATAGTAGTAGACCGGCTGACCGCCCCGGATGTGGCTGACCTCCAACGTGGTTGGGGCATTTTGCCTTGACGATCTCGGTCAGCTTCTCGGCCTCCTCGTCGGAGACATCGCAGCCGGAGATGATGGTGACAAAGCTGGAGTCCTTCTTGCACATATTGCGTGCCAGGCGATAGGTGGCCTTTGGTCATGTCGGTGGAGGTGGCGACGATCTTGCCGTTCTCCAGCGCCATGATCTCGCCCTTGCGGATCCGCTTGCCGTCAAACTCGCTGTCGCGGGCGGCGTAGGTGATGAGGCCGGTGCTGACCTTAGTCGGCGGCGGCCATCATGTTGATGGTGTTGGTCTCAGCGTTGGCGGAGGGATCGAAGTTGAGCAGCGCGGTGATGCCCATGGGCACGGTGCGAGTGGGCAGAATGATCACCTGACGGTCAGCCAGCTTCTGGGCCTGCTCAGCTGCCATGATGATGTTCTTGTTGTTGGGCAGCACGAAGACGGTCTTGGCCGGGACGCTCTGGATGGCGGCAAGGATATCCTCGGTGGCGGGGTTCATGGTCTGACCACCGCAGACGACTGCGTCCGCAGCCAGGTCGGTGAACACGGCCTTCAGGCCTTCACCGGCGGCGACAGCCACGAAGCCATAGTCGCGGCTGGGGTCCACTGCGGCGTAAACGAACTCGCTGGACTGTGCTGGAGCTTTTCTCAGCGGAGGCCTGCTTCTCCAGGCTCTTGCCCTGCTTCTGACGGGCCAGGAACTGCTCGTGCATATTCTCGATCTTGAAGTTGGTGAGGTAACCGTACTTGATGGCCTCGCTCAGGATCTTGCCGGGGTCAGCGGTGTGAACGTGGAGGTTGATAACGTCATCATCCTCAATGCAGACCACGCTGTCGCCGTTGGATTCGGCAAAGGCGCGCATCTTTGTTCGGCGCTTGCGCCCTCATACTTGTTGATCAGGAACTGGGTGCAGTAGCCGTTCTTGATGTCATCCACATTCATCAGGTCGTCGGTGAACACGCCCTTGCCGGCGTTCTCGGTGGACAGCTTTGCCTTATTGGGGGCAGCTTTGCCGCCAGCCACGATGCCCGCCATGGAGCACCTTGCCCAGGCCCTCAAAGATGACCATAATGCCCTGGCCGCCGGCATCCACAACGCCGGCCTTTTTCAGAACAGGCAGCAGGTTGGGGGTGTCCTCCAGAGCCTTCTGGCCGGCGGTCATCACCACATCCCACAGGGCGGGCATCGGCGGCATCGCAGGCAGCAGCTTCCTCGGAAGCGACGCGGGCGACGGTCAGGATGGTCCCCTCGGTGGGCTTCATCACGGCCTTGTAGGCACCCCTCGACACCCTTTTGCAGAGCGGCGATAATATCGGCGATGGTCAGCCTCTTTCTTGCCCTCCAGAGCCTTGGAGAAGCCGCGGAACAGCAGGCTGGTGATGACACCGGAGTTGCCACGTGCACCGCGCAGCATGGCAGAAGCAGCGGTCTTGGAAGCCTCACCCACGGTGCAGCTGTCGTCCAATGCCTGCAGCTCACGGACAGAAGCACCAATGGTCATGCCCATGTTGGTGCCGGTGTCGCCGTCGGGGACGGGGAAGACGTTCAGCTCGTCCACGCGGGAACGCTGGTTGTTGATGTTGTTTGCGCCGGAAATAATGGCGTCGCGCAGGATCTTACCAGAAATCATTGTTCTTACTCCTTGTAACTGGCCGGAAAATCCCGGCGCATTCGGATGAACCAACAAAAATCAGGCGATCACATCGTCTACCGAAACCACCAACGCGGGCAACCTTCAGGCCGGTGGCCTGCTCCACCTCGTCCTTGACACGGTGGGAGATGCTGCGGGCGGCGGTGGAAATGTTCAGACCGTAGCTGACGGCAATGTGCAGCTCGATGACCAGACGCCCATTCTGCTGGGTCACGCGCACACCCTTTTCCGGGTAATCGGAGAACCGTGCACCATGCTTCTGAACCGGCATCGGTCATATCACGGGGGTGCCATTGCGGCAACACCGTAACACTGTTTGGCTGCTTCACCTACCAGAGTGGCAAAATACCCACGTAAAGCTGACATTCCCAAGAGGGAAACGGGAAGTGATCATAGTCGCTCTGCTCCTTTATGTTATTTTTCATAAAAAACACATTCAAGGTCTGGGGCGCAGCGACGGCCAGATGCATACTGCGCCGAAAAACACCCACATTATTATACAACTTTGGGGCGCGGTTGTACAGTTCAAATTGCTGGTATATCAACTTTTTGCGCAGGTTTTGCGCATTGGCGGCATGGTTCGGGCGGTTTCGCACCGGGCGTTGCCCCCTAGCATAACGGACGCTGGTTGCTTTTTTATCAAAACCGAAAGTATGACGAAAGAAAGCAAACAATCTGTTAAAAAATTATAAAAGGTGGGTGATAACTCTTTATCCGACTATGAAAAAGTGCTTTAAAAATAAAAACAAGGATAGGGACCGGGCGGCGCAGGGTCCCTGAATACGCCACGTGCGGATCGAACTGCGTTATTTTTTGCGCACGGCGCGTGGGAAAAACAATGCGATTTTAGGAGTTGTTGGCATGAACATTCTCTTTTTTCTCTCCCCAAGCAGGATCTGATGTATGTTTATGATGACTTCACCCTCCGGCAGACGCTGGAAAAGTGGGAAAATAACCGCTACGCCTCCATTCCGGTGCTCAACCGGCAGGGAAAAATGTGGGCACCCTGACCGAGGGCGATATTTTGTGGGGACTGAAAAAATTCCATGGTCTGGATCTGGAAGCGGCTGAGGGATATCCCCATTTCGGCTTTCCCCACAAGCGCGACTACAAGGCTGTCACCGTGACCACCAGCATGGATCCAGCTGATCGAAGCGGCCATGAACCAGAACTTTGTGCCGGTTGTGGATGACCGCGGCATCTTCATTGGCATCGTGCGCAGGCAGGCGATCATCCGTTACTGCTAGAATGAGAAGGCCCGCACAGAGCAGCAGGCCCATGAGCAGCGCATCCCGGAATATGCCGCTGTGCATTGAACAATATAAAATAGGTGGCCTGCAATGCGCCCGGTTTCCCATCTTTGAAGCCGGGCGGCTTTTTGTCTGCAAAATGCGTTGAAGATCCGATTTATGGTACCTGCCGTGTGCGATAATACAGCCATGGAACAAAAACGTTCTGAAAAGCTGCAAAAAAACGAGATACAGGAGGGGGAACACGGATGAAAGATTTTGAACTGCGTTATGTTGGGCAGCCATGTGGAAGTATACACCGGCAGCGGGTCTTCCTGTTTTCGGCCGATACGGTGCGGGAAGCAATGGAAGAACTGGCAGAGTAAGCGCCTGCAAACAGGCAGGGACTTCGGCGCAAATGTAAAATTGATGTAAAAATAATTGAAAAGGAAAAGAGCACGAATTCATTAAGAGACGGAAAAATGTGTAGAAAAAGTGATTTTCTTGTAAAATAAACCTTGTTGTGACGGGATAAAAATGATATAATAAATTCAAGCGCGGTCATTGTGCGCCGTTCTGCGCAGCAGAGCGGCAGGCCGCAGCATCTGCCGGATAAAAGCAGGCCCGGTGTGCGGGCAGGGCAGGTGTGCAAGGATCAAACAGGAAGATCGTATTTAGGAGTATCGAGATGGATATCACACACATCACCTCATTGCTGGGCGGTATTGCGTTGTTTTTGTATGGCATGTCGATCATGGGCGCGGGCCTGGAAAAGCTGGCCGGCGGCAAATGCAGGGGGTGCTGCAAAAACTGACCTCCTCCACGCTCAAAAGGTGTCATTTTTGGCACCCTGATCACGGGCGTGATCCAGTCGTCGGCACGGTCGTTATTTGTGTCGGTCTGGTAAACTCTGGCATTATGACCCTGACGCAGTCGGTGGGTGTCATCATGGGTGCAAACATTGGTACCACGGTCACCGGCCAGCTCATCCGCATGGCGGATATCTCCGGCGACAGCCTGTGGCGGCTGACATTGATCCAGCCCAAGACGTTTGCGCCGGTGGTCGCATTTGTTGGCTGCATTTTTTATGTGTTCCTGCGCAGCGCTAAAAAGAAGAACATCGGCCAGATCATGCTGGGCTTCGGCATCCTGTTCACGGGCATGAGCCTGATGGACACCGGTGTGTCTCCCCTGCGGGAGAGCGCCGCGTTCCAAGATCTGTTTGTCACCATGACGAATCCCGTTCTGGGCATTCTGGTGGGCGTGGTGGTCACGGTGATCATCCAGTCCTCCTCGGCATCGGTGGGTATCCTGCAGGCACTGTCCAGCACGGGTCTGGTCACCTTCAGCTCTGCCATCCCCATTATTCTGGGCGCCACATCGGCACGGCGTTCACTCCGCTGCTGACCATCGGCGGCTCCTCCAAGGACGGCAAGCGCGCCGCCCTCATCCACCTGTACTTCAACATTATCGGCAGTGTCATCCTGCTGGCGCTGGTGTATGCGGTGCGTTTGCCGTTGGCATCCCCATGTGGAACGATGTGATGAACAAAAGCTCCATTGCAAACATCCACACCTTTTCCAGTGTGTGCGCAATGCTGCTGTTCCTGCCGTGCAGCGGCGTGCTTTCCAAGCTGGCCATGCTCACGGTGCCGAACAACGCTGAGGAAGCGCAGGAGCTGAGCATGCCGGTGCTGGATGAGCGTCTGTTCAAAAGCCCGGCTGTGGCCCCTGCAGCAGGCTAAGAGCGCTGTGATCAAGATGTCCCGCCGTGCTGCCCGCAATGTGAATCTGGCTGCACCGCTGCTGCTGAAGATGGACGAGGATGCCGTCAGCGCCATCCGGGTGCGTGAAAACCTGATCGACCGCATGGAGGTGGCGATCTCCAACTATCTGATCAAGATGACCGATCAGGAGCTGGGCGACGATGAGAGCCACACTGTGACTGAACTGCTGAATTTTGTTACCGAGTTCGAGCGCATCGGCGACTATGCGGTGAACATTATGGAAAAGGCAGAAGAACTGCAGGGAAAAGGGAAGCGTCCTTCAGTGAAAGCGCCCACCAAGGAGCTGCAGCTGCTGGAGAATGCGCTGAACCGCATCCTGAACCTGACCAACGATGCCTTTGAAAACAACGATATGCGTCTGGCGGCTCAGGTGGAACCGCTGGAGGAAGTGATCGATGTGATGGCAGAGCGCCTGCGCGACCAGCACATCCTGCGCCTGAAGGACGGCGTGTGCTCCATTGATACGGGCGTCGTGTTCCTGGATGTGCTGAACAATGCAGAGCGCATCTCGGATCACTGCTCCAACGTTGCCGCCGCGCCTGATCGGCATGGATGCCGGCGAGGACTACGACTCCCATACCCTCAAGAGCATCATGCACCACAACCCTACCAAGGATTACATGCTGGAATATGAGGAGTGCCGCAAGACCTACCTTGTTCCGCTGGAAGAAATGGAAGCCTGAACCTGAATGAAAAAAAGGACCTCCGGAGGCCATCCGGAGGTCCTTTTTGCATCACAGTGAAATGGAGTGCTCAGGCACTTTTGGTCAAAGAGACAATGACCCAGCGGTGCGGCCCGTGAAAGCCGTCTACCTTGGCGGCTTTGCTGCAGGTGCCGGGGCTGGGCGGGCCGAGGTGGATACCGCGGTCCAGCTGCTTGCCGCAAAGACGGCACTGGTAATGGAGGGTGATCTGTTCTGACATGAGGAAGCACTTCCTTTTATGATCGCTGCAGGCGGTTAAGAAACTTTACTTCTATTATCATTATATAATTTCTATATCGTGATGTCAATAAAAATAATTTGTAAAAGTAGATAAAAATTGAGCATTCTGCACTCAACCGCCCAGATCTTCCAGCTGCAGGTCCAGTTCCGTTCGCTGTACACGGTCACACCGCGCTTGATGCGCACGGCATCGTTCTCCGGCAGAAGATTGGTGTAGATGCCGGTGACGGTGACAAGCACATCCGGCTGGCCATTGGTGCCGCAGCGGTAAACGGCCACGCGCCCGCCTTTGTCGCACAGGCGGTAGCTCTGGGCAGCAAGCTCCGGCATGGCCTGTGCGGCAAGGTCTGCTGCGGAGGAAGGCGGTGCTTCGCTGCCGGGGTCGGGCACCGGAAGGCTGAGCTTGGGCAGGGCCATCCAGAACAGGCTGAACACGATGGTGAATACGCAAGCCCGTAGAACAGGCAGGTGCACAGTTTGCGCATGGGAGAAACACGCTCCTTTCCGGCTGAAGTATGCCCCAAAACAGGGGGGCACAGTCAATTTTCACACGGGAATGCTGTACTTTGTCCGGCAGATTGTGTTATACTACAGATGATTAGACCTATCAGGCCGAAGATTGGTTCTTGCCCGCGTTCTGTGCACGTGCTATAATATGGTATTGCGTGCAGTTCTGTGCGCTTTGATGGAAAAGTACCAGCGCATGGCGCTGAAAAAGCAGCCTGAATGTTAGGAGGCGATTTCTATCTCCGATATGAGAAGAAAGATCAACCGTGCCGGTGAGGGGCACGCCCACGGCATCGGCGCAGGGCGGAAGGTAAATGTGAGCAACAGCCGCCGGGAGTCCCAGCCGGGACCCGGTCGCGGACCGGGAACCGAAAGAACCAAAGGAACCCCGTGAAAGGGCAGACATCCCATTCTGCGCTTCATTGGCCGGAACCATTGCCACCCTGCTCTGTCTGGGCGTGATGGCAGGCAGCCTGCTGGCTGTGGGTGCTGTCTATTACGTGGTGCAGGCCACGGCCAACGACGGCAACCTGCTGGACCTGGACAACATCGAGCTGAGCCAGTCCAGCACCGTGGTGGCCACCGACCCCGACACTGGTGCACAGGTGGAGTACGACTTTCTGCGCTCATCCAACAGCCACCGCGTGGGCAGACCTGGAACAGATCCCCACCAACCTGCAGTATGCATTCATCTGCACCGAGGACAAGGATTTCTACAATGAGCCGGGCGTCAACTTCAAACGCACCATTGGTGCGATGATCAACGAATACATCCTGCCTATCTACAGCGCTCCAAGCAGGGCGCTTCCACGCTGGAGCAGCAGCTCATCAAAAACCTGACCGACGACAAGAGCGCCAGCGGCATCGAAGGCGCACTGCGCAAGCTGCGCGAGATCTACCGCGCCCTCTGTCTGAGCCGCAGCTATTCCAAAGGAGACCATTCTGGAAGCGTACCTGAACACCATCAGCTTTACCGGCACCATTCAGGGCGTGCAGACTGCGGCCAACGAATACTTTAATAAGGATGTCAGCCAGCTGACCCTGTGGGAGTGTGCGACCATTGCGTCCATCACCAAAAACCCCACCAACTATAACCCCTACACCAACCCCGAAAACCTGATCAACCGCCGCAACTTCCTCATGTACAACATGTGGCAGCAGGGCGTGATCAGCGAAGAGGAGATACCGCAACGCCGCCGCCCAGCCGCTGGTACTGGCCGAGGAGAGGATACCAAGAAGAATTCTTCCGTTACCTCTTACTTTACCGATGCACTGTTCACCGAGCTGGTGCAGGACATCATGGACAAGGAAAACATTTCGGAATCCGACAGGCACAGAAGCTGCTGTACACCGGCGGCTTTACCGTTGAGTCGACTGTGAACACCAAGGTGCAGTCCGCCATGGAAAACCTGATGCTCAACACGGATGATGCCTACTTCCCGGCTGGCTGGCATGAGGAAGAGGTGACCTCCATCTCGATGACGACGTTCAGGTCATGAACGAGGACGGCACCCCCAAGACCCGCACCGGCGACGACGGCACCGTTTACTATTACCGCAATGTCCGCACGCAGGCGGCGATGGTCACGCTGGACTATGACGGCAATGTCATCGCCATGGTGTGGGTGGTCTGGGCGAAAAGAACCAGAAGCCTTTCGCTGAACCGCGCTTACTGGCGTCACCCGCAGACGGGTTCTACCATCAAGCCCATTGGTGCTTATGCGCTGGGCATCGAGTACGGTCTGGTCAACTGGTCCACCATGCTCAACAACTCGCCCTTGTACCAGAAGCAGGATAATGGTCATCCGCGATGAGGACTACTGCCAAAAACGGCCTGATGGGCCTTTCCGACAACAGCTGCGCCTACCCCAACGCATGGCGCAGCTGGCCCCGCAACACGGCGGCAACTACGGCGACAACAGCGATGTGCCGCTGTGGAACGGTCCTGGCCCGCTCCCTGAACACCATTGCCATCCGCGTGGGCGACCTTGTGGGCGCAAAGCAACATCTTCAATTTTGTCTATAACACTCTGCAATTGAATACGCTGGACCCCACCAGCGATGTGGGCCTCGCCCAGATGGTCATGGGCAGCCAGACCCACGGCGTTACCCCCTGGCACTGGCGCTGCGTTCCAGATCTTCTACGATGGCCAGTACACCACCCCGCATCTGTATACCCGCGTGCTGGACCGTGACGGCAATATCTATCTGGAGAACAACTCCACCAGCTATCAGGCTCTGACCCCGCGATACCGCTTATGTGATGAACCGCCTGCTGAAGAACGTGCTCTACTCCAGCGTGGGCACCGCCGGGGCCTCTATCCCAACTCCAACGGCATGGAAGCCTTGGGCAAGACCGGTACCGCCAGCGACGAAAAGGATCTGTGGTTCGTGGGCGGCACGCCCTACTACGTTACCGCTGTCTGGTGGGGCTACGACGCGCCTTACGATATGACCAACACCCTGGGCAAGAATCAGGCCAAGACCCGCACCTGTGTTATGGCGTGGAAGGCGCTGATGGAACAGGTTCGAGGCAGACCTGCCGTATAAGGCATTCCCGACCTCTGCCGGTGTGGTGGAGCGCGCCTACTGCACCCAGAGCGGCCTGCTGGCCGGCGGCTCCTGCCCCAGCACCGCCGTGGGCTACTACCGCGCCGATGATCTGCCTGGTACCTGCAACTACTCCCAACTGCACAGCTCCTGCAGCGGCGCACCTGGAGACTGCGGCACCGGACAGGCTGTCATTCCTGCGGATACAGGTAATCCCGATACAGACTGATCTGCCCATATGAAGGACAAAAAGCGTACTTTTTCACCGGCGCGGGGTGCGCCATCCGGCAAGGAAAACCGCGCTTGCCGCATCAAAAACTGGATAATCTGCCAAAAAATCACATCCGACCCCTTGCATTGCAGGGGGCGGATGTTATTATATTCACTGCAAGAACACTTGTGTTTGTGAGGTGAACAAGTTGGAACGCCGCTTTTTATCTGGTGGACGCACAGGTCCTGCCGGAGGTTTTTTCTGAAAGGTGGTCAAGCGCCAAGGAGCTTCTGGCCAGCGGGGAAGCGCGCAGCATTTCCGGCTGCGACCCGCGCCGTGGACCTTCGCGCAGCGCTTTATAAGTATAAAGGATTGCATCTTTGATTCCGAGAACGGCCGCGAGGTGGTCACCGTGATGGCAACTCCCGCGGGACGAGACCGGTGCACTGCAAAGCCTGTTGGCAGGCATCAGCGCTGCAGGGCCAGCATTGTGACCATCAACCAGGCCACGCCGGAAAACGGCAGCACAGTGGTGGCAGTCACCATCCGCACCGACACCATGCAGATGACCCCGAAGGAGCTGACCGAAAAACTTTCCCGTCAGCGTATGGTGGTGGGCGTGCACTGCGGGTACAATCTGTAAGAAGTCTTCAGAAAACGAGGGGAAACAACAATGGCTAAAATTGCAATTCTGGGCTTTGGCACGGTGGGCAGCGGCGTGTACGAGGTGCTGTGCCGCAACGCTGCGGGCGTGTCTCCCGCCGTGCAGGTGAGCCGGTGGAGGTCAAGCACATCCTTGACCCCAAGGATTTTCCAAACCATCCGGATGCAAACCTGTTTATCAAGAACTTCGACACCACCATTCTGGAAGACCCGGAGATCAAGGTGGTGGTGGAGACCATCGGCGGCACCCGCTTCGCTTATCCTTACGTCAAGGCCTGCCTTGAGAGCGGCCGCAGCGTGCACCTCAACAAGGAGATGGTAGCCACCTACGGCGCAGAGCTGCTGGGCCTTGCCAAGGCGCACACGAGGCGTGCCCTTCCTGTTTTGAGGCTTCCGTCGGCGGCGGCCACTCCCATCATCACCCCCGATGCACCAGTGCCTCGCGGCAAACGTCATCACCGAGGTGGAAGGCATCGTCAATGGCACCACCAACTTCATGCTCACCAAGATGGTGCGCGAAAATCTGGGCCTTTTGATGAGGCCCTGAAGATCGCGCAAGAACTGGGCTACGCCGAGACCAAGGACCCCGGCGACGATGTGGACGGCCGCGACGCCTGCCGCAAGATCGCCATCCTGTCCTCGCTGGTGTGCGGCCATCAGATCTACCCCAGAACATCCCCACCCGCGGCATCCGGGCCATTCACCATCGGGAGATGTGGCTGCGGCGGAAAAGATGGGCGGCGTCATCAAGCTCATCGCGTGGATGAAGCGGGGAGACGATGGCAGCGCGTGGCTGCGGGCGTGGAACCCTGCCTTGTGCCCCAAGGCCAACCAGCTGGCCGGTGTGGACGACGTCTTCAACGCCGTCTGGTCAAGGGCGATATGCTGGGCGACGTGGTGTTCTACGGCAAGGGGCGCGGGGCAAGCTGCCCACCGCCAGCGCCGTGGTGGCCGACGTGGTGGATGCCCTCAAAAACGGCTCCAAGGTCCACGACAGCCTGTTCTGGCAGCCCGCCGAGCCGGTGGACGGGGCTGCTCACCGACCCGCCCCCCCGCCGCATATTATGTGCGTGTGGCGGGCATTGCTCCGGCTGTGGTGGAAGCCATCTACGGCTACCGGCAAGGTGTGGTGGATGAACGCTTCGACGGCTGCGCCTACTTTGTGGAACGGCCGACGAAAAGGCCTGGCCGAGGCAGCCCGCAAGGTGGAGGCCGTGGGCGGCAGCGTGAAGCTGGTGCTCAAGCGTCTGCCCGAGGAAGCATAAAGGAAAAGGGGCAGGATGCGGCAATGAAGATCAAAGGTTTCTGTTCCGGCCACCAGCGCCAACGTCGGCTCCGGCTTCGACGCGCTGGGTCTGGCGGTCACGCTGTACAAACACGGTGACCTTTGAAGAAAGCGACAAGTTGGATATCTCGTCCGCAGACGGCACCCGCATCCCCCCGCAACGAGAGCAATCTGGTGTACCGCTCGGCCAAGGGCCTGTTCGACAAAGGTGGGCAAGAAGATCCCGCCCCTGAAGATCGTGCAGACCAACCCCATCCCCATGGCCCGGGGCCTGGGTTCCTCCTCGGCCTGCATCATCGCGGGCCTGCTGGGCGCGCAACCGGATGCTGGGGGATGTCCTGAACACCCAGGAGCTGCTCACGCTGGCCACCAGCATCGAGGGGCCACCCGGACAATGTGGCCCGGCTCTGCTGGGCGGTCTGACCAGCAGCGTTTTCGAAGACGGCGTCGTCTACTCCGTCAAGCGGGATGGACGAGACGCCTCTGCTTTGCAGCCATCGTGCCGGACTACAAGCTGCTGACCGAGGCGGCGCGGCACTGCCCAAGCAAGTGTCCCACAAGGATGCCGTGTATAACCTGTCCCGTGCCGCGCTGGTGCCGGCGGCCTTCTGCGAGGGCCGCCACGACCTGCTGGCCATTGCCACCGAGGATAAGCTCCACCAGCCCTACCGGATGCCCCTGATGCCCGGCTCGAAGGAAGTCTTCGATATGGCAAAGCCTGTGCGGGGCAAAGGCCGTGTATGTGTCCGGTGCCGGCAGCACCGTGATGGCGGTGGCCGAAAAGGCCGATGCCGAAAAAGCTTACCAAGCTGGAAAAGGGGCCTGGAACTGCTGGAAGGTCTGGACGGATGTGAAGCATTTACACTGCTGCGCTTGGATGCCGACAACACCGGTGCGACAGTGGAATGATAAATAAAAGGAAGTGCGTACTGCCTGCGCAAACCTGGCGTAGCAGGGAGCAAAAGAGGAGAGTGACAAACTATGGCGTTGATCGTACAGAAGTTCGGCGGTTCTTCGGTGAAGGACCGGAACCGTATCTTCAACGTGGCCCGCATCGTGGCCAACACCCACAAGGCGGGCAATGACGTGGTGGTGGTGGTGTCCGCACAGGGCGACACCACCGACGACCTGATCGCCAAAGGCGGGGAGATCACCCACAACCCCTCGGCTCGTGAGATGGATATGCTGCTGGCCTCCGGCGAGCAGATCAGCATCTCGCTGCTGGCCATGGCCCTGAACGAGATCGGCTGCCATGCCATCAGCCTGACGGGCTGGCAGGCTGGCTTCCGCACGGACCGTGCCTACACCAAGGCACGCATCACCCGCATGGAGACCGAGCGCATTTCCTCCGAGCTGGAGCGCAACCGCGTGGTGGTCGTGGCAGGCTTCCAGGGTCTGAACAAGCTGGATGACATCACCACGCTGGGCCGGGGCGGCTGGGACACCAGCGCCGTGGCCATTGCCGCGGCTATGCACGCGGACCGCTGCCAGATCTTCAACGACGTGGAGGGCGTTTACACCGCCGACCCGCGCAAGGTGCGCAACACCCGCAAGCTGCGGAGATCACCTTCGACGAGATGCGCTGGAGCTGGCCTCCCGGCGCACAGGTGCTCAACAACCGCAGCGTGGAGCTGGCCAAGAAGTATAATGTGGAGCTGGAGGTCCTCTCCAGCCTGAACCCCGTGTTCCCGGCACGGTCGTCAAGGAAGGTTGTAAAAGACTGGAAGGTATGCTGATCAAGGGGCGTCGCAAAAGGACACCGACGTTGCTGTTATTACGATCCTGAATGTTCCCGATGAGCCGGGCACCAGCTTCAAGATCTTCGGCCTGCTGGCCCAGAAGAACATAAATGTGGACATCATCATCTGCAGTCCACCGGCCGCGATGGCAAGAAGGATATCTCCTTCACCTGCGCACAGGGGCGAGGCAGGACCGGCCATGCGCGTGCTGAAGGACGCGCTCACTTCACCGACGTCGCGTGGACACCACCTGCGCCAAAGGTCTCCATCGTGGGTGCCGGTATGCAGAGCCACAGCGGCGTTGCCTCCAAAGATGTTTGAGGCACTCTCCAACAACAACATCAACATCAAGATGATCTCCACCAGTGAGATCAAGATCTCCCTGCATCATCGACCGTGAGGACGCTGACAAGGCTGTCAGCGCCATCCACGAATGCTGTTTGATTAAGCGCTCTCCGCGCTGCGCCCAATACCAGAGAGGGGTTTTGCCTGGCTGAACGCTTGAACCATCGTAAAACTCCCGCATTTTGCCACCTTTTGCGCTGCAATTTCGACTTTCACCAGCGATGCGGGCGGATTTTCGGGACCGGGCGGAAAGATGAATTTGTGTTTTGGAATGATCCGTTCGCTTTTCCGCGAAATGCAATCTGGAAAAGTGCTTTTCCTTTCCTGTGCATACTAAAACCTATAGGGAGCGCGGGGCCGCAGTGGGTGCCCGCCGACGCAGGCCCCAATTTGATAAGCGAGGCAAAGGATTATGTTGGAATCTGGCACAGGCCGCGGGCGTGGGTCACGGATGCAGACGCAGGCGGCCTGGCAGCCAGGCCGCTGCAAGGGCACCATGGCCTACGGCATCCTCACCGCCCACAACACCAGCGGCAACGACCGGGGATCTCGGATCAAGTTCGATGCCATGGCCAGCCACGACATCACCTTCGTGGGCATCATCCCGACAGCCCGCGCCTCGGGGCTGGAAAAGTTCCCCATCCCCCTATGTGCTGACGAACTGCCACAACTCCCTGTGCGCAGTGGGCGGTACCATCAACGAGATGACCACCGCTTCGGCCTGTCCGCCGCGAAAAAGTACGGCGGCATCTTTTTGTGCCGCCCACCTGGCGCCGTCATCCACCAGTATATGCGGGAGCGCTTTCGCGGGCTGCGGCAAGATGATCCTCGGCTCCGACTCCCACACCCGCTACGGCGCGCTGGGCACCATGGCCATCGGCGAGGGCGGCGGCGAGCTGGCAAAGCAGCTTCTGGGACGCACCTATGATGTGGCCCGCCCCGGTGTGGTGGCCATCTACCTGACCGGCTCTCTGCCCGCGGGCTGCGGCCCCCACGATGTGGCCATCGCCTTGGTGGGGCGAGCTGTTCAAGAGCGGCTACGTCAGAACAAGGTCATGGAGTTCGTCGGCCCCGGCATCGCCTCCCTGCGGCAGGACACCCGCAACGCCATTGATGCCATGACCACCGAGACCACCTGCCTGTCCTCCATCTGGGAGACAGATGAGAAGACCCGGCAGTTCCTCACGGTCCATGGCCGGGCAGGGGACTACAAGCCCTTGAGACCCGCAGACCTTGCCTATTATGACGGCGTGGTGAGCGTGGATGCTTTCGAAGATCCGCCCGATGATCGCGCTGCCGATGCACCCCTCGAATGCCTTCACCATCGAGGCTGAACGCCAACCTCTGCGACATCCTCCACGACTGTGAGGAGAACGTCCAGAAGCTCGTGGGCCGTTCGGACGTCAAGCTGGATGCTGTGCAGCAAGATCGAAAACGGAAAGCTCCGGGTGGATCGGGGGCGTCATTGCGGGCTGCGGGGCGGCCTGTTCGACAGCATCTATGAGGCCGCCGCCATCCTCAAGGGCCACCATACCGGCGGCTGCGGCGACTACGCCCTCAGCGTTTACCCCGGCAGCCAGCCCCATCATGATGGAACTGGCCCGCACCGGTGTCCTCACCGACCTGATGGCCAGCGGTGCCACCATCCGCACCGCCTTCTGCGGCCCCTGCTTCGGCGCGGGCGATGTGCCCGCCAACGGGGCGCTGTCCATCCGCCACACCACCCGCAACTTCCCCAGCCGTGAGGGCTCAAGCCCGGCAGCGGCCAGCTTTCCGGCAGTGGCTTTGATGGATGCCCGCAGCATTGCGGCCACCACGGCCAACGGCGGCATCCTGACCCCGGCCACCGCCATCGACTATGACCCCACCGTGCCCGGAGTACCACTACGATGCTTCCAGCTACGACACCCGCGTGTATCAGGGCTTTGGCCACGGCGACTACGACGCTCTGCTCAAGTTCGGCCCCAACATCAAGGATTGGCCGAGATCGCCCCACCGCTGGGGGACAATCTGCTGCTGAAGGTGGCGTCCTACATCACCGACCCGGTGACCACCACCGATGAGCTCATTCCCCTCCGGCGAGACGTCCTCTTACCGCTTCCAACCCCTTGGGTCTGGCCGAGTTCACCCTCAGCCGCAAGGACCCGGCCTACGTGGGCCGCGCCAAGGCCGTGCAGGCCGAGGAAGCTGCCCGCCGCGCCGGGAATGGGGAGCCGCCCTGCTGGCAAAGTTCCGTGCCGTGCCCGGCTGCGAGGCCCTGACCTGGGAACGATATCCAGCTTTCGTCCACCATCTTCGCGGTCAAGCCGGCGACGGTTCCGCCAGAGAGCAGGCCGCCAGCTGCCAGCGCGTGCTGGGGGCTGGGGGCCAACATCGCGGTGGAGTACGCCACCAAGCGCTATCGCTCCAACGTGGTCAATTGGGGTATGCTGCCCTTCCAGCTGGCCGGGGCAACGCCCTTCGGCCTGGGGGATTACATCCTCATCCCCAACATCCGTGAAAGTGCTCAAGGGCGATTTGCAGAACATCCCGGCCTATGTGCTGGGGGAAGAAGTGAAGCCCTTTGCCCTCTATATGGCACCGCTGACGGCCGATGAACGTCAGATTTTGGCAGATGGGTGCCTCATCAATTTCTATAAGCATTAAACCTCTAAAATAAACGCTCGGCAAAAGTTTCGCCCTTTTGCGTTTTTTGTGGTCGAACGCTTTTTTGGGCTTTCTTGGGCGCAAAAGTCTTAAAAGTGCCCCGCGATCATGCAAAAAAATGAACCACTCGACCTGTTCCGATGGCTCCGTCCCCATCCAGCGTCTGCCCAGGAAACCATTCCATGCCCGGCGCGGGCCACCACCTGGGACGGTTCCGGGCTATATGGCCATCCCGGACCATGGCCATTCTGACCACGATACACTGCGCAGCGTGCAATATGCCTACGACCACCCCACACACAGGATGGGGTAAAAACTCATCCCGGCCACCGAGCTGACCGGCTACGACTACGAGCGCCAGCACCGGGTGCATCTGCTGGCCTTCTGGCCCGACCCCGGAGAGCCCGGCCCTGCGCCGCCACTGCGATCTCATGCGCCAGCGCCCGCAACGAGTGCTGTTTGCAGAGCGCCGGGAGCTGGAAGCCATCTTCCCCAGTTCCGCACAGAACAGGCGCTGGAATACGCCAGAGACAGCGGCGTGCTTTATAAGAAGCGGCATCATGCAGGCGCTGCGGGAGCTGGGGCTGGCCGACAGCATCTACGGCGAGCGCTACCATGACCTGTTCGGCTGGAACCCGCGGGGCGGTGCTCCACTCGCCCGGAATATATTCCGGTGCGGGGAGGTGCTGGCCACGGCAAGAGGCCGGTGCCGTGGTGGTGTTCGCCCACCCACCGTGTACAAGAGTATGCCCCTGCTCCGGGAGCTGGTCAGGGAGGGGATGGTGGACGGCATAGAGGTGTACCACCCCAGCAACAGCCCTGAGGACAAGGCCGAGTGTGCCGCCATCTGTGCGCAGTATCAGCCTCATCCACACCGGCGGCACCGACTTCCACGGGGCCAACCACAAAAAGGATCTACCCTGTGGGCACCTGCACCACCCCCGATGACCGCATCGCCGGATCGACCAGTTGGCCGCCCGAGATCCGATTTGAGCATTCTTATGAGAACCGCAAGGCCTCGCCCTTCGGGAGGGGCGTAAATCGTATAATGAGTTCGGTAAAGTCCGTGACTCCTCCCCAGTCTCCGCTTTTTGACAAGGGATATGGCAAAGATACAGGTTCGCCTTGCAGGAACGTTGCCTTTTGTCAGTATAATGCAGGCAAGTCAAAAAAAGAGGATGTTTCCCATGAGCAATTTTCAGCTTCCAACAAGGGTACCTGCTCCAAGCAGACCAACTTTGTGCTGAACGATGACCACACCATTGCTTCCATCGAGGTCGTCGGCGGCTGCAACGGGCAACCTGAAGGGCATCAGCCGCCTGCTCAAAGGGGCATGAAGGCTGAGGATGCCATCGCCCGCATGGAGGGCACCACCTGCGGCCCCCGCCCCACCAGCTGCCCCGACCAGATGTTACAAGAACCTGAAAAAGGCTCTGGCTGAGATGTAACCAAAAAAATCGTCGTGGATGACCCGGCCGCACCTTTGCATGGTGCGTTTTTTTTGACAGCTTCAGGGAGAGACTGATTTTTTCTCTCCCCCAAAGGTCTATACTTCTGCTGGATAAGCCAAAAGGCTTTGACAAATGAGGGTTTGACAGGAAGCATTCGGCATGAGGCAGATACAAGGGTTCTCAGCAGGAGGCAGGGCTGCTTTGCTGGACGAGGCACAAGGTAAAGGAGCTGGCCGGGGGGCTTCGGCAGCAAAAAGCCGGATACTGGCCACCTGCTGCTGGCAATGCTCAAATCACCGACCACGGGCTGCCAGGCGGTTCTTGGCCGGGAAAAACATCACCGAGCTGGCCGTGCGGCGGCAGCTGGCCGAGGGACGCAGCGGCCCGGCGCAGCATCTCGACCGTCAGCGATGGCTCGGACCTGCGCCGCACCATGGACTATGCTCTCATTGGGGCGCAGAACGCCCACCAGCCGCAAGCAGAACCGGAACACCTGCTCTGCGCCATGCTGGAAGATACCGACTGCGCTGCCGGGGGGGTGCTGCTGGCGTCCATGGGGTGCAGCTGGCCGAGGCCGTGCGGGAGTGCCGCCAGCTTTCGGGCAGTTCATCCTGCCCAGCCCCCGCGCTCGGCCATGCCCCGCGGCAGCCGCGCCAGCGATTGCCGTGACCCTGACCCGCCGGGCGGCGGATGGCGAAGCTGGACCCGGTTTTCTGCCGGGAAAAAGAGCTGGATCGGATGGTAGAAATTTTATGCCGCCGCCAGAAGAACAACCCCTGCCTTGTGGGGAACCGGGCGTGGGCAAGACCGCGCTGGCCGAAGGGCTGGCTCAGCGCATTGCCGCCCAAGGTGCCACGGATGCTCAAGGCCGACGGCTGCTGGCGCTGGATATGGCCAGCCTTTGTGGCGGGCACCAAGTACCGGGGGCGACTTTGAGGAGCGGTTCAAGAACCTGCTGGAAGAGCTTGTGCGGGACGGCAGCGCCATCCTGTTTGTGGACGAATTTCACACCATCGTCGGAGCCGGGGCGGCGGAAGGCGCCATCGACGCGGCCAGCATCTTAAAGCCGGTACTGGCGCGGGGCGAACTGCAGCTCATCGGCGCGACGACGAATCAGGGAGTTCCGCACCCACATCCAGAAGGATGCCGCGCTGGAGCGCCGGTTTGGCCGGGTGCAGATCGGAAGAGCCTACCTCCTGCAACAGGCCGCCGGATTCTGGAACGGGCTGGCCCCCCGCTACGAGCGGTATCACAATGTGCGTCTGCCCGCCGAGACGCTGCGGGAGGCCGTGGAGCTTTCAGTGCGGTATCTGCCGGGGCGCTGTCTGCCGGATAAGGCCATCGACCTCGTGGACGAAGCTTGTGCCGCCGCCCGCATCCGGCCGAGCGGGAGGGCAGCCCCCCACGCTGACCCGGGAGGACATTGCCCGGGTGGTGGCGCAGGCCAGCGGCGTTCCGGTGGAACGGGTGGGCGAAAAGGAGCGGGAGCGGCTGGATAAGCTGGAATCCCGCCTCAACGCCGAGATTGTCGGCCAGCAAAAGGCGGTGGCGGCAGTGCCGGTGCCATCCGCCGCAGCCGCACCGGGCTGGGGGGCCGGGCCGGCCCATCGGTGCGCTGCTGTTTTTGGGGCCTACCGGCGTGGGCAAGACCGCACTGGCCAAGGCCCTGCCGCCAGCTGGTTCGGCAGCGAAAAAGCCCTGCTCAAGTTCGATATGTCGGAGTATGAGGAGCAGCACACCACGGCCCGCCTGCTGGGCGCCCCCGGCTACCTTGGCCACGATGAGGGCGGTCAGCTCACTGAGGCCGTCCGCCGCCGCCCCGTACAGTGTGGTATTGTTTGACGAAATCGAAAAAGGCACACCCGGACATCCAGAACATTCTGCTGCAGATCTGGAGGACGGTCAGCTCACACGACGCCATGGGCCGCAAGGCGGACTTCCGCAACACCATCGTCCTGCTGACCTCCAACCTCGGCGCACGATTCCTGCCGGGCAGAGCGCACCGCTGGGCTTCGGGGCGGGAAGCGAAGCCGCTGTTTGAGAAGCAGTCGGCCCAGGCCATTGAGGAAGCCAAGAAGTGGTTCCGCCCGAGCTGGTGGGGCGGCTGGATGAGCTCATCGTGTTCCGCCCGCTGGCAGAGGACAGCCTGTGTGCCCATCGCCGAAAAGCTGCTGGGCCAGCTGGAAGCCGTGCCGCCCGCAATGGTATCCAGCTGACCCATACGCCCCGGTCGGGGGCAGTGCTGGCCGCAAGGGCGCCCCGCTGGGGCCCGGGGCCTGGTGGCAGGTGGACCGCGCCGTGGAACAGGCCTCGTGAACCAGATCGCCTCCGGCACGGCCCACACCGGCCAGCACTGGACCGCCGACTGCACGGTGGATGGGGGAGGTGACCTTGATGGAGAATCGACCACTCTGTTAAAACATGACGGGGCAAAGAGACCCCGAGGGTGGCCACCGGAGGCGCCTCCACCATCGGACCCTGCGGGGATGCCACCGGAAAGGGAGAGCTGACGGCATGACCTCTCCGTCAAAACCGACGGTTTTTCCACTAGTGCAGGAGGCCTTGGCATAGGATTCATTTTTCGCAATGATCGCCTATCGGCTCAAAAATGGCACCTGACTCCGTCATTAGGCCTTGCGCCAGCAGGGCAAACAGGGAGCGAAGCGCCAGACCCCGAAAACGCGATTTGCCTGCCAAGGGCTCCCCTGGGAGCTGGCGCGGAACGCCTGAAGGTTTAAAGCCAAGTTTCCCCTTCCTCGTAGAGGCATTGGGGGAGCTTCACGAGCGAAGTCGAATGTCCACGCTTGCCTCCGGCGTTTTCGTTTATCATAGAGAAAGCGAAAACGCCCTGGAGGAAACCATGCGCTATTTGTTTTTACTGAACCCGCGGCGGGCAAGCAGGACTGCACCACCAGCTCATCCCGCAGATCAGAGCCGCTGCCGCCGGGCGGGTGGAGCAAGGTCGATTATACCATCCACACTGTGTGACCGAATATGCGGGCCCACGCCCGGGAGCTGGCCATGCCGCAGCCCAGGAGACGGCAGCGCAGGCGAGGGACAGCCTGCGCATCTGGACAGCGGGCGGCGACGGAACTTTTATGGAAGCCATGGCCGGCGTGCAGGGGCTTTTCCCCACGCGGCGGTGGGCTGTCTGCCCTATGGCAGCGGCAACGACTTTCTACGCACCTACGGCACGAAAGAGGAGTTTGCCGACCTTGACGCCCAGCTTGCGGGCGGGGAAGTGACCATCGACCTGCTGGAGACGAATCTGGGCCTGTCCGCTACCATCTGCGCGGGCGGGGCTGGACGCACAGGTGGCCTACGGCATCCCAAGTTCCGGCGTATCCCGCTGTGCGGCGGTGAGGTGGCCTATCTGCTTCCATCGGGAGCAGCTCTGCGGGCAATATCGGCCCGCAGGGTCACCTTACCATCGATGACGAGGAGCGACGGTGGACTGCCTGATGTGCGCAGTGTGCAATGGCCGCGCCTATGGCGGCAGCTTCCTTGCCGCCCCCGAGGCCCGACCCGCCGACGGCTGGCTGGACGTGATGATCGTCCGCAGGGTGGGGCGGTTGACCATTGCCAAGCTGCTGGGGATGTACAAGAGCGGCCGGCATTTTGTGAACGGCCAGCTCACCGAGGAGGCAAAGCCCTACTTCCTCTACCGCCGTGCCCGGCGGGTGGCGCTACGCCCGGCCGATGGCCGCGGCCCCATCGTTGCCACCGCCGACGGCGAGTGCGCCCCCGTGATGCGGTGGAGGCTGTTCTGCGCCCCTGAGCGGCCGCATCCTCCTGCCCGCCCGGCGTATGAGCGGTTTGTGACGAAACACGCCGTGTTATAAAATTTACAGAAATACGCTTGATTTATGAAGAAGAATTCTATGATAAGATGAAAGCCGTAAGAAGGTGTTTGGAAAAAAAGCAGGAGGGATGGGGCTATGAACTGGTCAGATGCAGAGAAAAAAAAAAAGCGGCATCAGGAAGACCTTGACCGTCTGCGCAGCTTTCGTCCTATGGATGATACCTTTTGCGAGGCTCTTTTTAAAGGAAAATCTTCCGCTGGCAGAGTTGGTGCTTCGGATCATTACTGGAAAGCCTGATCTGATCCTGACAAAATGCGAGACACAGGCTGATATGAAGCGAAAGTGACCGGTGCGCGTTCAATCTGTCTGAATGCCTATGCAACCGACAATGCGGGCAAGAAGTATGACGTTGAGGTTCAGCGCGCGGACAATGGCGCAGACCCGCACCGGGCAAAGATATCATTCCAGTGTGATGGACGTGGAAAATCTGGGACGAAAAACAGGGATTATAAAGAACTGCCGGGATACCTATATTTCGCCATCACGGAAAATGATTACTACAAAGGCTGGCGAGCCGGTCTATACGATCAGAACATGAATCTGACGCTGAACCGCCCGTTCAATGATGGTGCCCATATCCTGTATGTGAATGGGGAATACCGGGATGATTCAGAGATCGGCAGGCTGATGCACGATTTCAATTGCACCAGCGCGGATGAAATGAATTTTGAACTGCTGGCAGAGAGAACACGCTATCTGAAAGAAAACCCGAAAGGAGTGAGCGAAAATGTTAAAAAGTGATGGAAGACCTGAGAGTGGAAAGCTAAGGAAGGCCGGGAAGAACAGGCCAGAGGCATGATGGCACAGAAATTGTACCGAAAGGGATACTCCATTGAGGAGATCGCTGATATGGTGGGTACAGCACCGAGAAAGGTGGGAGGAATGGCTCACGCCGAAAGCAGGTTGAAACAGGAGAAAAAAGCGCCCGGGTATCGCCTGAAAAAATACGATATCCGGGCGCTTTTGTGTTGTCATAATTAACAAACAAATTTTGAGAAAAACCCTTGATTTTTACCCTTTCGAGATGGTACAATACGCCCACAGCACTCAGAGAAAAAGGGAGTGCTAAACAACCGGAGGCCCGACAGAAACGGGCCGAAGGTGCCAAAAAAGTTTTCATTATATTTTTATTATAGGGGGCAAGAACTATGAAGATCATTCCTCTTGCAGACCGTGTTGTTATCAAGGCCGTTGAAGTCGAGGAGAGCCACACTGGGGGGCGGCCTCATCCCTGACCGGCAAAGCATAGGAGAAAACCCCAGGTGGCTGAGGTCGTGGCTGTTGGCCCTGGCGGCATCGTGGACGGCAACGAAGTCAAAGACTGTTGGCGATAAGGTCCTGACCCTCAGCAAGTATTCCGGCACTCGAGGTTAAGGTGGACGACGAGGAGTACACCATCGTCCGCCAGGGCGACATCCTGGCCATCGTGGAGTAAGTTTCGTTTTGAGCTTAGAGGAAATTTGATTATGGCAAAACAGATCCAACGGCGAGGATGCCCGCGCTGGTACCGGGCCGGTATTGACCCCTGGCAAATACCGTGAAGATCACCCTGGGCCCCAAGGGCCGCAATGTGGTGCTGGGCAAGAAGTTCGGCGCACCTGTCATCACCAACGACGGCGTGACCATTGCCGTGAGAGATCAGAGCGAAGCGACGAGTTCGAGAACATGGGCGCAACAGCTGGTGCGTGAGTCGCAACCAAGAATTGGCAACGATGCCGCAGGCGACGGCACCACCACCGCAACCGTTCTGGCACAGGCCATGGTCACCGAAGGGCAGCGAAGAACGTTACCGCCGGTTTATAACCCCATGGATATCCGCCGCGGCATGAGGCAAGGCTGTTGCCAAGGCCGTTGAGACCATCAAGGCCCACAGCCAGAAGGTCAGGACAGCAACGATATCGCCCGCGTCGGCACCATTTCTGCCGGTGACCCCGGATCGGCCGCCTGATCGCCGAGGCCATGGAGAAGGTTACCTCCGATGGTGCTCATCACCATCGAGTATAAACAAGACCACCGCCGAGACCTACAACTTGAATCGTGAGGTAAGCAATACATGT
>VOFK01002216.1_pt1 | contig 32030 bp, 63 predicted proteins | sample 5384121 | NCBI WGS metagenome assembly VOFK01 (sample SAMN12384730, study PRJNA508395) | human gut metagenome | isolation source: healthy gut J | host: Homo sapiens | reverse complement strand
ATTACGTATTGCTTACCCGGTTTTTAGGCACTATTGAAAAAATGAATCATTTAATTTTTTTGCGTTTTCTTGATTTCTTTGGTGTTGTGCGCTATATTTTAGTTTCATTACGAAATTTTACTCACATAAACACAGAAAGGCGGATTTTATGGAGCTTCAAATTCAGGATCTGGTATCCTCCATCAAAAAGGACGGCATCGAGAGCGCGAACCGCGAGGCCGCGCAGATCCTTGCCGAAGCCAAGGCCCAGGCGGAAAAGATCGTCGCCGATATCGCGCCAGACGAAATTGCGCCCGCAGGCCCGTCGATTGCAACAGAAATCTCATTTTTATATCTCCTTCTCTATGGAATCTGAAATTTCCGCCAGCCGCTTAAACCTCCATCACGGCCGACGCCGTTCCACCGCTGGCGGCAGTCGTTGTTGTTGCCCTTGACGAGGGGGCCGTCTGCGAAGCAGACTGAGAGGTCATTCCCAGATGATTCGCAAAACCCCCTGTGCAGTGCAGAAGGCGATCTGCAGGTTGTAAAGCCGCCGGTATAGGCATCCACATCCAGCACTTCGCCTGCAAAGTAAAGGCCCATCGCCTTTTTTGCTCTGCATCGTCCTGGGGTCTACCTCGCGCACGGACACGCCGCCGCTGGTGATCACCGCGGGGCCAGATCGCCCCGGGCATCAATGGACACCCGCCAGTGCTTCATCAGCTGCACCAGCTCCCTCTTCTGCTCCCGGGTGATCTGGTTTGCCTTGGTGGCCGGGTCGATGCCCCAGCGCGCCACCATCACCGGCTGCATACTGGACGGCAAAAAGCTTTACCAGCGCGCCCTGCGCCGCATGGTTTGCCAGCAGGGAAAAAATCCCGGGTGATGCGGTCGTAAAGCTGCTCTCGCTGAGGGCTGGCTTCAGGTCGATCTCCGCGTGATACTTGTGTTTTTCATGTCGCCCAGATGGCTCGACGCGCTGAGGGTCAGCGGCCCGCGGATGCCGAAGATGGGTGAACAGCATCTCGCCCTGCTCCTCAAAGATATCCTTGCCATCCTCAAAAAGGGTCAGGGTCACATTTTTCAGAGCAAGACCCATCATCTTTTTTGCAGTCCGGGTCATGGCTGACAAGGCTGACCAGACTGGGCACCGGCTCCACGAGGGTGTGGCCCGGCCTGCCGGGCCAGCTTGGTAGCCGTCACCGGTAGAACCGGTGGTGGGGTAGCTCACACCGCCTGTTGCCACCAGTACGGCATCCGCCCGGTACTCCCGGCCCGAAGGTGCCCCGCACACCGATGCACCGCAGGGCCGGGCCGGCCTTTTTTTTTTGGGATGGCGCGGGTTTTCCGGCACAGCAGGGAGCTTCTTCCGGCTTCCGGCGGCAGTTCTTCCAGCAGCAGCTTTCTGGCACCGTCGTGCACAAGCTCCGGCGTCCTGTGCATAGCGCAACAGAGCCTGCCGGATCTCCTCGGCCTTGTCCGATACTGGAAACACCCGGCGGCCCCGTTCCACCTTCAGCTCCACGCCAAGCCCCTCGAACAGCTCCATGGTCTTGGCGGGTGGAAAGGCCCCCAGCGACGAATCACAGAAAGCGGGGTTCGTGCGGACATGGTGCAGAAATTCCTCTGCGGTGCAGTCGTTGGTCACATTGCAGCGCCCCTTGCCGGTGACAAGGGATCTTCTGGCCGGCTTGTCCATGTGTTCCAGCACCGTCACCTGATGCCCCTCCCGCACGGCGGCACCCGCCGCCATCAGGCCGGCAGCACCGCCGCCTACCACTAAGACCTTCATGTTTCGTTTCCTCCGCTTTTCTTCTGTCTTCACACTTATTCTAGTTTATCATACCAGAATCGACCGCCAAAAGCAATGTAAAAAACAGGTACAGCGTTCTGCTGCACCTGCCCGGAAAATTTTTGCTTATTTCATGGCGCTTGATGGGGTCGAGGGTATACTTTTCGCCCTCCATGACTTCAAGTGGATGTGGCTTCTTCCGGCACACTCGCAGCTCACGCCCCCACCTTGCCGATGGTCTGCCCGCCGAGACGGTGTCGCCCCTCTTCTTCACCTTGGCGTCCGTCGTACCGCAGACCCGCCAGACCCCGGAAGCATCTTCGATGGCGACCAGGCCCCCACTTTGTCGCCCGTGCCCCGGTCTCCACCACCTTGCCTGCCGCCGGGGCAGTCACTTCCGCGCCCCTGTCGGCGGCGTAGTCCCATCACCGTTGTTGGGTGCGCCAGTCACCCAGCGTCTTGTTGTAGACCAGCTCATCGCCGCTGTAGCTGTTTAAGACGCGCCCAAGACGGGCGTGGAGGCAGGCGCAGCCGAACTGCTGGCAGGCAAGGACTCGGTTTGCAGCGCGGAGGGTTCGCGCACCGAACCAGACCCAGACCGCGCACCAGAAGAGGACGCAGCCCCACCGGACGGAAGCTGTCGGCTTTTGGCACATTGGCCACGCTGTTTGCTGCGGGTGCGTTCTGCTGCTGCCATTCGGCTTCCCCCCTCTCCGGCAACGCCGGGCGATGTTGATGCCCTCGTCGATGCCGGGGGCGGTGCTGGACGGGCTTCGCACCGCGTCCAGATTCTGTTTGAGCTCATTGCGCACCGTGCGCACAGCCCACACCCCGGCCGCTGCCGCCGCCAGCAGGCAGGCGAAGCACCAGCGCAAAGGCTTTGTCCCGCAAAACTTTCTGAATTGCTCCATCGTTCGTTACCCAATCCATCTTTGTGTACGGAATCGTTTTGGTGGTAGTTTGAGCGGCAGAGCGGGGTTTATTCATAAGGACGAAAAAGGCCCCGGCGGACCGGGGCCTAACGGGTTCATGATTAGTGGCGGGCATTGCTGCGGCTGAGGCTCAATCCTTACTAGCACCTTTCGCCCATGCCATTGTCAATCGGCTGATACTTCGATTCAGCCACAGCAGTGGTCTGGGAAGAGCGCGATCATGTACTTCTACCGCCAACCTCGCCGGCCGCAACGGCAACATAAGATTGTCACCCACAGTCCACCAGGCTCTTCACCATTATCCCAATTCGTGTCAGGAGCATTGATGGGGCCTATGGAAGCTCATCAGCCGGACCTGCATAGTAAATGTTCTTTATTGCTACTTGCAGACAGCGTTGCGCTAATATCGGCAAAGCCACACTCATACAGCGGCGAACCATCACCAACATTTGCTTGAGTAAACTCGCTGCCCAGCCCCCCCAGCTTCAGCCTTGCAGCTTTATCTTTCATAATGGCGTTGTACACATCATCGAAGTCCTTAATCTCCAAAATCGATGCCCTTGCCGACCTCATCCACGGTCTTCACCAGTGTTTACCTGTTCCTGCAAGTCTTTTTAGTGCCCTTTCGAAGGTAGTATCCACACCATAGACCTTCGCCCAGTCATTCAGCGCATCGAGCATTTTCACGGTAGCCACACTGTTGTTGTTACAGCCCTCCTCGTCATTCCGGACAGTGCCAGCATCACCGGGCGAGGGCTGCGGCGAGAACTCTTTTGAACAGTTTTATCTTTGAAACCCCCCTCAATAAAAGCTCTGTGTGCTGCTGCCGCAACATCGTCTGCCGCATCACCACACAAATTTTACCCCCCCGGCATTCTGTCAACCTTTCCCTCCGATTTTTGGCAAATCGCACAGTTATCATGATTCAAAGCAGGCATTCTGGACAAAAAGAGCCGCCGAAACGCTTTCCGCACGGCGAACCCCGAAAAAATTTAATTGTTGCGCCGCGGCTTTCGCTGCCCAGCAGACGGACGACAATACAGGAAGATGTTGATGAAGTCCAGGTACAGGGTCAACGCACCATAGATGGAAGCCTTTTCGGCCAGCTCGCTGTCCCCATAGGCGTAGTAGGAGTACAGCTGGCTCAGCTTCTGGGTGTCATAAGCAGTCAGCAGCATGAACACCACCAGACCGATGCCGCTGTACAGCACCGTGGTGATAAAGCCCATGCCGAACAGCACACCCCACGAAAGCCGGTGATAATCAGCGCAAACAGTCCCATCATCAGTTTGGGGCCCCAGCCGGACAGATCCTTGTGGGTAGTAGTGCCGTAGACCGCCATCAGACCGAAGTACAGCGAGGTGGCACAGGAAGGCCAGACCAGAGTGCCCAATCAAAACATCAGGAAGTAGTAGCTCAGCACCATGCCGTTGAGCAGGCGTATAACCGAAAGAACGCGGCGCGGGCACCGTCGACCGACATGTTCTGCACCCGGGCGCTGAGCATAACACCAGTGCCAGCTCACCGATGGTGAGCAGGAAGGTAAAGCGAATCGACCAGATAGATAAGGGACGTCGTCGCAGCGTGAGATAGGCCATGGCGAAGGTGACGAGCAGGCCGCACGGCCATCCAGCGGTAGGTGCGGTTCATATAGTCCGATGCGCTCATCGTAGGCTCCCGCATAGCCGCGGTCATAGTTGTTGTAATCCATGGTGGAATCCTCCATTCTTGTTCCGGCATTGGTCTCGGTTTGCCCCGGTCTAAAATATAGTATACTGCATAGAAATGAACGTTTCATGAAAAAGGCTGTGATATTGTATGTCCTTGGACTTTATTTACACATTCCGTACTGTTTTTCCAAATGTAGATACTGCGATTTCTATTCTGCCCCCGGCCAGCGGGCGTCCCCTGGCCCTATGTGGATGCCCTTCTGCGGGAACTGCCCGCTTTGCGCCGGAAAGACCTCTGCAGCCGGACACCCTTTACTTTGGCGGCGGCACGCCCAGCCTGCTGGACCCGGCGGACGCGGCCCGGCTCATGGAAGCCGCGTCTCCCCTGCCCGGGCGAGATCACGCTGGAAGCAAACCCGGAGACGGTGACCGAAGAGCCTCCTGCGGGCATTCCGGGAGGCGGGAGTGAACCGCATCTCCTTTGGGGTCCAGTCGGCGCGGGACAGCCAGCTCAAAACGCTGGGCCGCCCCCACACGCCAAACAGGCGCGGGCCGCATTCCGGGCGGCACAGCGGCCGGGTTTGAGAATCTCAGCGGCGACATCATGCTGGCGCTGCCCCACTATACGCAGGCAGAGTTTGACGAGACGCTGGAGCTCGATCGAATCCGGCGGGCCACCCACATTTCGGCTACCTCTTAAAAATCGAGCCGGATTCCGCCTTTTTGGCAACACCCGCCGGAGGGTCTGCCCACCGGTGACGAAGCAGCGGACTTCTACCTTTACGCCGTGGAGCAGCTGGAACACCACGGCTACCGCCAGTACGAGATCTCCAACTTTGCGAAAGCCGGGCTACGAGGGGAGGCATAACCTCATCTACTGGGACTGCGGCGATTACCTGGGCCTTGGCCCGGCGGCGCACTCCTGCATGGGCGGCAGGCGGTTCTACTACCCCGCCGACACGGAAGCCTTCCTCTAACGACAACGCCGCGCCCGTCATGGACGGCGGCTGCGGTGCGGAGGGATTATCTCATCCTTGCAGCTGCGTTGCGCAAAGGTCTGAGTCTCGACGAATACAAAAACGCTATGGCAGGAGTTTTCCGCCGCCCAGCTTGCCTTTGTCAAAAACTGCGTCAAAAGCGGCTACGCCAACTTTGACGGCCACACCCCTCGCCCCTCACGCCCGCCGGGCTCATCGTGCAGAACAGCATCCTTGCCGAGCTGCTGTGAGCCTCAGTGAACAGCAAAGCTCATCGCCGCCAGCACAAAATCACCGATGATGCTGGCAATACGGCTCCCCCTGCATCGCGTAATACCAGTCGGTGGGCTCACCGCCGTACACTTCCAGCCCGTGACGGAGGTTCCAGAACAGCAGCGGGAACCGGACATCCAGCACAAAAGCACCACCAGCGCCCCGATCGGCAGCAGGAACGCCACGCTGCCCTTGCCCCCGCCGCCCGCCGACGGCCACATTATAGAGCCAGTTACAGCGGGCCAGAGGTCGGATTTCTGGTGGCTCGCCGTTGACGATGACGTTCACCTGTCGGCCAGCCCCCCCATCGTCTTCCCGCCACAGGATGGCGTCGCCGGGTCGCCCAGCGCGGTCCCGGCAAAATGACCACCTGTCCTGCTCAATTTTTACGCCCGGGTCGCTTCATGCCTCGGCTTTCGATTCGAGCCGATAGTGCCGCGTCTCCGTCCATCGTGAAATCCACCTTCCGCACCGTTTTCCCGTCTGAGCAACCTGCATGGTGTAGGCGGCATACGCATCCTGCCCGAAAGCTGCCGTCGGCCTGACGATACAAAAAAGGCATCCTGCAGCCAGACACCCGGGCGGAGGGCGGCCCAGAGATAGAGCACAAAGTGAGAAGCAGCGCGGTAAGAACGCAGAGCAGGCAGCTCTCGTCTTTTTCTCCATGGTCAGGCTCCTTTTCGTTTCAGCCCAGTTCGATTACTTTCCACCCCAGCTCCCGGATGGCTTTTTATCATGGGTCGCCAGCAGGGTGGGCTTTTGTGCCGCAGCGTGCCTTGAGCATGGCTGCGGCTTTTTTCATGACGGCAGGGGTCCATGCCGGTGAAGGGCTTCATCTAACAGCAAGCGTGTCGCTTCGGCCCAGAGAGCGCGCGCAGCAAGGCGGTGCGGCGCTTCTGTCCGCCGGAGAGCTTCCGGGCAGGCAGAGCAAGGGCCTCGCCATCCAGTCCTAATTGTATAATATCGTCTCGTATCTGCTTTTTGTATTGTGTTTTTGACCTTGTACTTTTCTGCGGTCAGCACCAGCGCCACGTTCTGCACGGCGGTCAGCTGGGGCAGAGCCTATCCTCCTGAAAAGACAGCGCCGACCCGGCCCACGCCCTCCACGCTGCCGGAGATGGGGCGCTTCCAGCCCCATCAGGATGCGCAGCAGGGTCGTCTTGCCCCAGCCGCTTGGCGCCCAGAGCACCGCCGGGCCGTCCACAGTAAGGAGGTTTTCGAAGAGGGTTTTTTCTCCGAATCGTTTAGACAGATTCTTTATTTCCAGTTTGTTGTTGGTTTCACTCATTTTCAGCCCCTCTTCGCCCAGAACTGCCGCCCGCTTTATCCAGCAGAGCGAGGAACAGCTTTTCGAATACGACGCTCAGCAGGATGATGACGAAGGTCCAGGCAAACAGCTCCCCGGTGGAAAGGGGGTAATTTTGGCCCGGTAAAGCGCGTCGCCGATGCTGCCGTCCGGCAGGCCGATGACCTCTGCTGCTACGCCGCTTTTCCAGCAGATACCAAGGGCCACGCTGCATCCCTGCCGGAAGGCCGGCAGCACCGCAGGCAGCCACACCGCCCCGCAGACCCGCCCCAGAGGCAGACGGAACACCTGCGCCATTTCGAGGCAAGCTGGCGGTGCACTCCTGATGCCGGTGCGCACTGCGCTGTAGAGGACGGCAGCACCATCAAAAAGCTGATGAGGATGGAGAGCGACCGCCCGCTGACCCACACCAGCGCCAGAATGATGAAGCTGGCCACCGGCGTGGCCTTGACCAGCTGCATCACGGGGGCGAGGGGCGTCCACCCACTCCCCACTTTCGGCGGCCACGGCCAGCACCGCGCTGGACAGAACGCCCAGCCCGAAGCCCCAGCAGGATGCGCCCGGCGCTGAAAACCGATGCGCTGCCAGAACCTCCGGCTGCGGCAGCAGCTCCACACCAGCGTACCGGGATGGCCTGCACCGGCGAGACAAGAAAGACTTCCTGCCCGATGGCCGCAGCCGCCGCCTGCCAGACCCCAGCCAGAACACCGGACGCCGCCAAAATTTGAATGCGGCGTTTTTTTTGTTTTATCCATGTATTTCCCGTTTTTGCTCCTGTTCGTTTTCTCGCTTTTAGAATAACACATCATGTATGAGAATACAATCCTTCATCTTTTTTTTCTTTTGACATGAAGGTCATAAAAAACACTACACTGGAATAAAGTAATCATTCTACGTGCCTCCGCGCACAGATGGGAGAGATGACCATGCACGATTCCGCTCAGGCCCTCCGGGGCAAAAAAGCTCCCTTTCTGGTGGGGTTCACCTCTGTTCTCGATGTTCTTCGGGGCAGGCAACCTCATCTTCCCGCCCTTCCTCGGCGCACAGGCCGGGGCGGCGCTCGGCTCCGCTTTTGTGGGCTTTGCCGTCAGCGCCATCGGCCTGCCCATCGCGGGCGTGGCAGCCGTGGCCCGGCGAGGCGGTCTGCCTGCGCTGGCCGGGCGGGTCCATCCCCTTTGCTTCGCACTGTTCGCTGTGCTGGTCTATCTGTCCATCGGTCCTCCTGCCTCGCCATCCCCCGCACGGCCAGCACCCGTTTGAATGCTGGGACGCTGGTGGGCGGAGCACACCGGGACAGTTCATCTACTCCCTCGTGTTCTTTGCTGCGGCGTACTGCTGGCAATCCCTCAAGCCCGAAAAAAGCTGACCCAGCGGCTGGGCCGCATCCTCTGCCCCCTCAGCCCTGCTGGTGCTCATTGTGGTGCTGTTCACGGGCTGCATCTGCTCCGCCCCGGTCGCCAGCCCGGCTACGGCACGCCTGCCGCCGAGGCTTACGCTGCCGCTTGCCCCGCGCACAGGGGTGCATGGACGGCTACCAGACCATGGACGCGCTGGCAGCGCTCAACTTCCGGAGCCGTCATCGCCCTGAATATACAGGCCGTGGGCATCACGGAAGAACCGTCCGGCGCGGCACCATCCGGGCCGGGTCATCGCAGGCGGGATGCTGCTGGTGGTCTACGCCATGCTGACCCACATCGGCGGCATCTCGGGGCCGCGTTCCCCGGCAGCGACACCGGCGCCTCCGTCCTGACGGCACTGGCCGACGGCCTGTTTGGCCGGGTGGGACAGGTGCTTCTGGCCGCCATCTTCGTCATCGCCTTCAACACCTGTGTCGGCCTCATCGCCAGCGTAGGCGAATACTTCCACCACCTTCTGCCCCAGCTTTCCTACCCCCGCCATTGCAGCCTTCTTCGCGCTGATGAGCATGCTGCTGGCGAACATCGGCCTTGCGGGCATCCTGAGCCTTTCCGTTCCGGTGCTGAACGCCATCTACCCCATCGCCATCGTCCTCATCGTGGTGGAGTTCCTGCCCGGACGGTTCCAGCGGACATCGGTCTGGCGGCTGAGTATCCTCTTCACGGCCATCCAGAGCATCCCTGCCGCCCTGCCCTTTCGGCCCCCTCCACCTTGATGAACGCTCTGCCCCTGAGCAGCCTCGGCTTTGGCTGGCTGCTGCCGGCTCTCATCGGCATCGGCGCGGGCCTTCTGATAACGAAAAAGGGGGCTGCTGCACTTTCGGCTAAAACGATGCAGCAGCCCCTTCTTTGTTTCAAAGCTTACTTTGCGGATTGCGGATAGCCGCCATGACCTTGCGCAGGACGGACGGCTCGGTGTAGTAGAAGTTATCGTCCGGCAGCTTGCCGCCCACGGCTGCGGGAGAGGCATCGTAGAGCACCTGCAGGTAAGCAGAGATGTCTTTCTTCATCTCCTGACCGTTGCGGTAAACGATGTTGCAGTTGGGCAGTGCCTTTTTGGCGATGGCGGCTTTTGCCACCACGCCGACTTCTTCACAGAGGGCGGCGGTGCCGTCGATGTCCTGTTGGCCGCCTTGACGCTCTTCTGGTAGTCAGTCAGGAAAGCTGCGATGACATTGCGGGTTCTCTTTGCGTACTCGGTGCGCACCACGGTGACGCCGGTGATGAGCTGGGTGTCACAGACCCTGTTCCACTCCCTGGTCAGGTCCCAGGACGACGCGGAGGCCGCTGTCCTTCATCTGGGCAGCGGTGACATAGGGGCTGGGGCAGGACGGCGATGGCATCCTTCCTGGCAGCGGCCATCTGGGCCGTGACCTCGGAAGCCTCGCTGTAGTATTCAATGGTCACGTCCTTGTCGGGGTCGAGGCCGTTGGCGTTCAGAAGATAGCGCAGCACGTACTCCGGCGTGGTACCCTTGCCGGTGGACAGGATGGTACGGCCCTTCAGGTCGGCCAAGCTGTGGACGGTGTCGCCCCTTTTCCACCACGTACAGCACGCCCAGCGTGTTGACGGCCATGACCTGAATGCCGCCGCTGGTTTTCTGGTACAGGGTCGCAGCCAGATTGGCCGGGATGGCAGCCATGTCCAGCTCGCCCTTGATGAGCAGCGGCACGATCTCATCGGCAGCGCCCGTAAAGCTGCAGATCGTAGTCCATGGGAAGCGGTGCCGTTTTCCTCCATGGCCAGCAGGTTCACCAGACCCATGGTGGTGGGGCCTTTCAGGCCCGCCATGCGCAGCGACGGTGGACAGCGGCGCTGGTTTTGGCCGATGCGCCGCACGCCAGCAGACTGACCAGCAGCACCACCGACAGCAGCAGAGATGTCAGTTTTTTCATCATTGGTTGTTCCTTCCTCCTTTCGATTTCCCTGTTCCAAACCAGAACAAATTTTTTAAATTTTTTCGAAAAACATTTTTGCTTTACGGCTCAAGTTTACTATAATGGAGCTAAAAATACCGTTGCGTGCGCAACGGAATTGTCAGAAGGGCGGTGAGGGCCCGGAGAACTCCCCTCAACGATTATGGAAAACATTCTTCCGCTGTTGCAAACCACCTCTCTTTTTCACCGGGTCTGAAGCCGACGCGCTCCGTGTTCTGCTGGGCGAGCTGGGCGCTGTCATCCGCAGCCCGGCCGGGGCGAAGCCCTTGTTCTGGCCGGGGCCGCCAACCGCCGGGTGGGCGTGGTACTGACCGGCAGCATCGAGGCCTACCGCCCCGCGCCGGGCGGCGCACGGGTCCCATCGCCCAGATGGGGCCCGGCGGCGTCTTCGGCGACGTGCTGGGCGGCTCGAGCCTCGACCAGCCTGGTCCGGTGCCGGCCTCCGGGTGCGAGGTGCTGCTGATCCCCTACGACCGGCTGCTCCTCTCGGACGGCAGCCCGCCCACCAGAGGGCGGTGCAGAACCTTGTGCGCACTATCAGCGATAAATATTTCCCCCTCTCCCGCCGCATCGACCTGCTGGTGATGAAGAGTCTGCGCGCCAAGGTCGCGGCCTATCTGCTCAGCGAAGCCGAGCAGCAGGGCACAGCTGACCTTCTCCATCCCGTCTCCCGCATCCAGTTGGCGGATTACCTGAACTGCGACCGCAGCGCCCTCAGCCGCGAGTTGAGCCTATGCAGCGGGAAGGTCTCATCGGACACCTACCGTTCCAGCTTCAAGCTGCTGGAAACCGGATGCGCTGCGGCAGATGGTGCAGTTTGAACAGCCCCTCCCTTTGGGATTCAGCTTTTTTATTTTTATAGAAAAATCTGCGATAAAACAATGTCCAAACCCGATTTTATGGATCGTGATTCCCTGCTATAACGAGGAGCAGGTACTGCCCATTACAGCACCCATGTTTCTGGAAAAAAGATCCACAGTCCTGACCGCACAGGGGCTGGTCAGCGATAAAAGCCGGGTGCTCTTCGTCAACGATGGCTCCCGCGACAAAACGTGGGAGCTGATCCAAGGCTTTGCTGCGCAGGACGAGCACTATATCGGCATTTCTCAGAGCCGCAACCGCGGCCACCAGAACGCCCTGCTCGCGGGGCTGATGGAGGTGCTGCACAGCGGCACCTGCGATATTACTATTTCCATCGACTGCGATGGTCAGGACGACATCAACGCCATGGACGAGATGGTGCAAAAAGTATCCTGGACGGAGCCGAGGTGGTGTACGGTGTGCGCAGCCGCCGGGACACCGACACCTTCTTCAAGCGGTTCACCGCCGAGGGCTTCTATCACCTGATGAACGCGCTGGGCGCGGACATCGTGTTCAACCACGCAGACTACCGCCTCATCAGCACCCGTGTGCTGGAGAGCTTTGCCGACTACCACGGAAGTCAACATTTTCCTGCGCGGTATGGTGCCGCTGGTTGGTTTCCCCCACGACGTCGGTCAGCTACGAGCGCCACGAGCGTCCTCGCCGGCGAGAGCCACTATCCCCCTGCGCAAAATGCTGGCGTCTGGCTTTTGATGGCATTACCAGCCTTTCCAACAAGCCTATCCGGATCATCACCGGGGCAGGCATCATCGTCAGCCTCATCAGCTTCATCGGAGTCATCTGGGCCATCGTAGCGGGCCATTCCATGGGCTGCGTGGTGGCGGGCTGGGCCTCTATCGTCTGCATCGTCTGCTTCATGGGCGGCGTGCAGCTGGTATGCCTGGGCGTCATCGGCGAATATATCGGCAAAATCTATATGGAAACACCAAGGCCCGCCCCCGCTACATCTCAGCGAGCGCACATGGGCCCCCTACGAAAGGAAGTATCACGGATGAGCAAACAGAGCTGGCGGGGCAGCACCCTGCTGAACCCGGAACCGCCGGTGCTGGTCTCCTGCGGCGGGCTGGAGCAGCCCAACCTCATCACCATCGGCTGGACGGGCACCATCTGCACCCAGCCCAGCATGGTATCCATCAGCGTGCGGCCGGAGCGCTTCAGCCACCACCTGATCCAAGAGAGCGGCCAGTTTGCCATCAATCTGCCCACCGAAAAGCTGGTGCGTTCGGTGGACTGGTGCGGCGTGAAGAGCGGCCGCGAGGTGGGACAAAATTTGCCGCATGCGGCCTCCACGCTGCGCCGGGCTCGCGTGCTGACGGACTGCCCCATTCTGGAAGAAAGCCCGGTCAATCTGGAGTGCAAAGGTCACTCAGGTCCTCCCGCTTTGGGCAGCCACGATCTGTTCTTGCCGAAGTCGTGGCCTGTGATGTGGACGAATCCCTGCTGGACGAAAGCGGCAAACTCTGTCTCGAAAAGGCCAAACTCATCGTCTACAGTCACGGCGAGTATCTGGCCCTCGGCAAAAAAGCTGGGCACCTTTGGCTACAGCGTGCGCAAGAAAAAGCGACAGCGGAAATAATCTCCGCCGCGCTTGACAAATCTTGCAGAACAAACTATACTGAACTTAAAGAAGGCACTGCGACAAGCGGTCAGCCTCTTGCTCATAGGACTAGTTCAAAATTGAACCGTCGCCTTTGCCGAGGTGGCGGTTCAGCGTTTTTCTTCACGATAATGGTGATCGTAAATTCACCAATAATGAAAAAAGGGGCTGTTGCAAATAACTCCTTCCGTCATCGCTTACGCGATGCCACCTCCATCTGAGAGGAGGCTTTCACAGCCAACACGCCAGGCCCCTCCGAGAGGGAGCTGGCACGGCAAAGCCGTGACTGAGGGAGTAACAGCCCCTTTACTGGTTCAGCAGCCCTCAAATCGGCACTGCACCGTCCGGCCATGGTAGCCGGTAACGGTCTCGGCATGGAGCAGGCTGCTCAGGACGCTTTCCTCCACACACTCGGCCACCGCCCGGAACAGCGGGTTGATGGCATCATCGTGGAGCATCTGCAGGGGGAGGATGGCCTTTCAGAGTCATGCGGGACCCGGTTGGCCGTGGTGAAGGCGAGGACGATCTCGCCGCTGCCGTTGCCGCAGTAAAGGAACCTGTGCGGGAAAGCCCCACCAGCGCCCGGTGGCAGAGCCGCCGCAGCTGGCGCTCGCTCAGGGGGATATCTGTTGCCAGCACCGTGATGATGGAGCCCTTGTCCTCGTGGGGCGGGATGCTGTTATTCAGCAGCGTATGGATAGGCGTGCCCGCCACGATGAGGTCATCGAACAGCGCATGGTTGGAGAGCACCAGTGCGCCCATGGTGTAGTGGCTTGCCGTCCAGTTCCACCACCCGGGGAGGCGGAGCCGATGCCGCCTTTCAGCCCGTGGCAGCGCATCCCCGCCCGGCACCTACGGCACCCTCGGCAAAAATCTGCCTTGCAGTCTGCCAGCGCGGCAAAAAACGTGCTGCTCGGTCACATGAAGCCCCCGGATGTCGTTCAGGCCGCAGTCGTTGCACTCGCAGACCACCGGGTTCACGCTGCCGGTGGTCTCGCAGATATCGGGGTTGCGCTCCAGCATATACTTTGACCAGCGCCGTTTCCACAGTGCCCACACTCAGGGTGTTGGTAAACAGGATGGGGGTCTCCAGCGTGCCCAGCTCATCGATCTGGACAAGGCCGGTGGTCTTGCCGAAGCCGTTGATGACATGGCTGGCCGCCATCACTTTATCGTGGAAAATATCCCCTGGTGCGGCAGCAGCGCGGTTACGCCCGTCTGGATGTTTCCTCCGCCAGCGCGTGCAGGCTGCCCACCGTCACCCCGGCACACGCTGATGCCATTCCAAGGGGCCGCCGCCCCACCGTAAACCCCTTCACTCTGTTTCCTGCAATTCCCATGCTGCTTCCTCCTAAAAAATGGGCCGTCGCCCGCGGCAGCCCTTTTCTGACATATTATCTGGTTTCGTGCTTCACCCGCTCGATGGCACCAAGGTCATGGGGGGTATTCTGGTAGACGTAATAGTTGAGCCAGTTCTCATACAACAAATGTGCATGGGCCGCCAGCGGAAGAGCGGCGGCTGCTCCCCGGTCATCGTTGAGTAGTAGTTCTTAGGGATGGCAATGGGCAGGCCCCTTGCCGACATCCCGCTTGTACTCGGCGTCCAGTGTGTACTTGTCGTACTCCGGGTGGCCGGTGAACGAAAGATCTGCCGTCCATTCTCGGTGCTCATCAGGAAGGGGCCGGCCTCGTCGCTCTCGGCAGGATGCGCAGAGCCTTGCAGCCGTCCACGTCCGCGCGGGAGATGCCGGTGTGGCGGCTGTGGGGCGCATAGAACACCTCGTCAAAGCCGCGCACCAGCGGGTTCGAGGGACGGGTGACTTTATGCTCGAAGACGCCGAACATCTTCTGGGCAGGGGGATTTCCCTTTGCGGATGCCATAGTGGAAGTACAGTGCGGCCTGGGCCCCCCAGCAGATGTGGAGGGTGGGAGTAGACGTTCGTCTCGCTGAAGTCCATGATCTCGCACAGCTCCCGGCCAGTAATCCACCTGTTCAAAGTCTATTTTCTCCACAGGCGCACCGGTGATGATCATCCGTCGTAGCGGTTGTTCTTCACCTCGTCGAAGGTTGCTTGTAAAAGGCGTCCAGGATGTGCCGCCGAAACGTGAGTTGCCTCGTGGCTGACCGTCTGCAGCAGGGGTCATATGGACCTGCAGCGGCGTGTTCGCCAGCAAGCGGGCGTCTGCGTCTCGGTGGCGACCTTGGTCGGCATGAGGTTCAGGATGAGGATCTCCAGCGGACGGATGTGCTGGGAGAGCCGCCCGTTCCCGGTGCATGACGAAGACGTTTTCCTCGTAGAGGGCATCGTAGGCGGGAAGAGTCTTAGGGATGATCGGGGGCATAGCGGTTCTTCTCCTTCAGGGTCAGATTTTATCAAAGAGCCTGTGCGATATCAGCTTGATCAGGGTCCTCGCTGCTTTCGAGGCCCGCAGCTCATCGGACCAGCTCGGCGGGCACACCGGCAGCCTTCAGCTGCTCATCGTTCATCTGGCGGTGCGTGCTGCTGGACGCCGGGTTCAGGCAGTCTCGGTCTCGATGGCGGCAAGCTTCCAGGTTTTTCATAAAGGTGCTGGCGGCTTCGCGGCCCCCGCAGACCAAAGCTGACCACGCCGCAGCTGCCCTTCGGCAGATACTTTTTCGGCCAGCGCATGATAGGGGCTGGATGCAAGGCCGCAGTAGTTGACATAAGACCAGCCTTGGGGTGGGTTTCGAGGAACTGGGCCACTGCCATGCCGTTCTCACAGTGGCGCTGCATCCGGACGTGGAGGCTCTCCAGCCCCGAGATTCAGCAGGAAGGCGTTCATGGGGGGACTGGATGGAGCCGAAGTCCCGCATGAGCTGGGCGGTGCACTTGGTGATAAAGGCGCCTTCCCTTGCCGAAGCGCTCGGCGTAGGGTGATGCCGTGGTAACTGTCGTCCGGGGTGCACGGCCGGGGAACTTCTCGGCGTGGGCCATCCAGTCGAACCTGCCGCTGTCCACGATGGCACCGCCCAGCACCGCACCGTGGCCGTCCATGTACTTGGTAGTGGAGTGGGTCACGATATCCGCGCCCCACGCAAAGGGGCGGCAGTTCACCGGCGTGGGGAATGTGTTGTCCACGATGAGGGGGACGCCGTGAGCGTGGGCTGCCTTGGCGAATTTTTCAATGTCCAGGACGGTCAGGGCCGGGTTTGCAATGGTCTCGCCGAAGACGACCTGGTGTTGGGGCGGAAGGCGGCGTTCAGCTCCTCCCTCGGTGCAGAGCGGGTCCACGAAGGTAGCCTCGATGCCCATCTTCTTCATGGTGACGGCGATGAGGTTGAAGGTGCCGCCATAAATGGTGCTGGACGCAACGATATGATCCCCGGCTTCGCAGAGGTTGAACAGCGCGAAGAAGTTGGCAGCCTGACCGCTGGACGTCAGCATGGCGGCGGTGCCGTCTTCCAGCTCACGCATCTTTTTTCGCCACGAGATCGCGGGTGGGATTCTGCAGACGGAATAGAAATAACCGTCGGCTTCAGATCGAACAGCTTTGCCCATGTCCTCACTGGTGGCATACTTGAAGGTGGTGGACTGGATGATGGGGATCTGGCGGGGTTCACCGTTGCCGGGGGGTGTAACCGCCCTGCACGCAGATGGTATCGCGATTCATACTACATACTCCCTTTACTGGGTTTGTCTAAATAGCACAATTTCCCGCAGGAGAGCAGCTGCCTCCGGCGGGAATCGAAACGTTAAATTGGAACTTCCTGCCGGAGATGGGCGGTGAGATACGGCTTTACTTTCTCAGCCGCTTATCGCTCTGGTTGGCCCAGAACGTACCGACGGGACTGGAACGCCTGCACCAGCATATCAGCAGCACGACGCAGACGATCATGATGTTGGTCTGATAGCGGTAGTATTCATAGGGAGATGGCCACCTTGCCGACCGCCGCCGCCGATGGCACCGGACATGGCCGAGTAGCCAGGATCGTGGTCAGAGCCGTGGTCATGCTGGAGATCAGGCCCGGCAGACACACCGGATCATGACCTTGGTGATGATCGGAACGGGGTCGCGCCCCATGCTCTGTGCGGCTTCCACCACACCTTCGTCCAGTTCACGGAGGCTCGTTTCCACGAGGCGCGCCACAAACGGAAAGCGGCGACCACCAGCGGCACGATGGTGGCCTTGGTGCCCACCGTCGTGCCCACGATGGCGCGGGAAAGCGGAAGACACGATCATCAAAATCAGGGAACGGAACGCTGCGCAGGATGTTGATGACGATATTCAGCAGGTGCATCAGCCAGCCGGGCAGGGGGCGGGACGCCGTCCTTATCCCCGGCCACCAGCAGCACGCCCCCAGCGGCAAAGCGATGACCAGCGAAAACGCAGTGGCGAGGGACGGTCAGCATAGAACGCAGCTCCGGCACACGGCAAAGCCATAATCTGCAAAGCTCATTCGCCGGTCACCTCCTCTACGGTCACGCCGGGCTGGCCGCGCATAGGCGGCCGCCCGTTTTTTTGCCTGTTCGATGTCTTTGGGCAGTTTGAGCAGCATGCTGCCGTAGCACTGGCCGCTCAGGTCACGGGTGTCAGCGCTCAGTACGCTGACCAGAATGCCGGTCTCGGCGGCGAGCTCGCCACCAGCGGCTTTGCGGCGGACGAACCATTGAAGGTCACGCGCACCATGGTCGTCGGGCGCAAGCTCGACAGATCCGTGTGGCGCTGCCGCCGTTGGGGGCGACGAGGCGTCTGGCCGCAGCCGTCTTGGGATTCGCGAAGATCTCCTTCACCCTCGCCCACTTCCACCACAACGCCGCCGTCCAGAATCGCGACGCGATCGCGCATCTTTCCACAACGTCTTCTGATGGTGATGACCACCACGGTGATGCCCCCAGCCGCTGGTTGATGTCCTTGACCAGGGTGGATGGAGGGGTGGTGTTGGGGTCCAGTGCGCTGGTGGCCTCATCACAGAGCAGAATCTTGGGATCAGACGCCAGCCCGCGGGCAATGGCGATGCGCTGCTTCTGGCCGCCGGAGAGCTGAGCCGGGTAGGCGTCCGCTTTATCGGGCAGGCCGACGATCTCCAGCAGCTCCCGGGCGCGCTTTTCATCCTCGTCCGTTTGACCCCGGCGCCAGCTCCATGGGGAAACAGATATTTTTTAGACAGGTGCGCTGCATGAGCAGGTTGAACTGCTGGAAAGATCATCGCGATCTTCCCGGCGGCGGGCACAATGCAGCTCGGCGGGAGAAAGCTCCATCTCCACGTCGATGACGATTACACGGTATGCCCAATAGATTGATGCAGCGCACCATGCGTGATTTGCCCGCACCGGACATGCCGATGATACCATAGATGGAACCATCCGGAATGGTCAGATTGATGTCACTCAGCGCGTTGACCGCGCCATCCTTCATCTGGAAGGTCTTGGAAAGATACTTGATCGATCACAGAAATTGCTCTTTTAGCCCTCAATGGGGGGACAGGTCGCTCTGCTTGCCGCCGTAGATGCCCATGGGCTCCACGTGATGCCGGCCACCGTCACCAGATGGGTGCCCTTCTCGGCGTTGAAGTCGTCCAGATAGGGCTGATGCTGGAAGTAGTTGGTATCGACCCGACCATCCTCGACCACGGTGTTGGGGATCACATAGTCGTCGTACTCCTGAATGTCCAGCATGATGCCCTTGGCTGCGAGGATCTCCTTGCAGACCTCAAGCATCTCGCAGTGGGGAGCGGGGTAGCAGCGCAGCTGACGGTCTCGCCGTTCAAAGCGTCGTAGTCAATGCTGGAATCGTAGCCGTCGGTGGGATCCTCCACAACGGAGACCACAGCGCCGCCGTAGCTCTTCGGTCCATAAAGTCCTTGACCTGCTGGCTCTGCAAGGCAGCGACCAGAGCTTGATCTTCGGCTCCTCCTCGTTGCCCTCCTTGCAGACCAGAACGTTGACGTAAGCGGAAGAGCCGTCCTCCATAGCCAGTGCATCGGTCATGGGGTTCCCAGACCGGCAGAGATGGCGTAGTTGGAGTTGATAACGGCGTAGTCCTCATCCTGCAGGACGTTGGGCACCTGCGCAGCCTCGACCTCGTCGATGCTGACGTTGAACGGGGGTTCTCCTCGATGTCGTTCTTGGTGGCGGTCAGGCCTGCATCAGCCTTCAGCTTGAAGAAGCCGTTCTTCTCAGCAGGGTCAGAGCGCGGGCCTCGTTGGTGGTGTCGTTGGGAACAGCGACCTTGATCTTGTCCAGCTTCTTCACCACTTCAGAGGAAGCCTCAGAGGAAGCGGCAGGAAGCGGCGCTGCTTGCAGTGGAGGAAGAAGAACCACCGCAAGCGGTCAGGGCTGCGGCGGCTGCAGCCACGCCAGTACCTTCAGAAAATCACGACGCGAAATCTTAGACATTGTTTTCCTCTCTTGATCTGTATTTTTCAAACAATTGTTTTTGCACCGCGCGGCACATTTTTCTGCGCCTCATGCACCGGAAGCAAAAAAACGCTTTCGTCCTCAGCGGGCAACAGCCCACAAGGACGAAAGCGTAAAACTTCCGTGGTACCACCTTGGTTCACTGCATCCTTCACGGATACAGCGGCCTCGATGCTGCGGCAGCGGCTTTCTCCAACTCCACTGCTTACAGCCGGACGCTGTAACGGGCGCTCCCGTCGCAGGCTTAGCACTCTTGCACTTCGCCCCCTCCGCGGCTCCGAGACCATTTTCAGTTCCCCTGTTTCCTGCCCTTTTTCCACCGCCCGGGCTCTCTGGAAGGATCAATGCGAAAACCTACTCTTCTCTTCACAGCCATTTTTGTGATATTGGTTGTATTCTACCCACAAAAGGCTCCCGACGGGATTTGTCAACCCTTCAACGAAGTTTTTTTAGGAAATTGATTTTGCGTTTCCTTCCTGCAGCCTGTCAAAGAAATCCGTCCTCGCTGACAGGGATGCCGCCAACCGCCTGGGGAGGCTTTCGAAATTTTTTCGGCGACAGGACAAAATCGCCTACCAATATGCTATTTTATAAGAGATATTTTTGCCTTAGCACAGCGTAAGCGAACGAATGAACGGCAGGGAATTGTATCCCGACGAGCAGCAGCGCCGCGCATCATGGATTTTATCATGGCGGCAGGGCAGACGCTGCTGGAAAATGGTGCGGAGGTCTTCCGGCGTGGAGCAGACCATGGAGACCATGGCGCGCAGCTTCCATCTGCGGGAGTTCCACGTTTATGTGCTGACCAACGGCATTTTTGCCAGTGCCGGCACTGCCGAGATCAGCGAGGTGCGCAACGTACCGGTGCGCACCACCCATCTGGGGCGGGTGGCGGCGGTGAACCAGCTCTCCCGCCAGATCGCGGCGGGCGGCATCACCATCGACGAGCCGAGAGCCGCCTTGTTCTGGCGCGGGCATCCCCTTCCCCAAAAGATGATATTGCAACTGGCTTTCCGGGCTGTGCGGGGCGTTCTGTTTTGCCATGATGTTCGGCGGCAACCTGCGCAGTGCGCTGGCAGCTGCCGGGCGGGGCTGGCCAGCTGGTATCTGCTGTGGTGCGGGCGGCATGAGGTGCCCGGCGGGTTTCAGAAAATCAGCACCGCCGCGCTGATCACGCTGGTGTGCATCCTGCTGTGCAATCTGCTGCACACCTCTGCCAGCCACGCCATCATCGGTACACTGATGATTCTGACCCCGGGTATCGCCTTCACCATGGGCATCCGGGACTTCGTGCAGGGCGATTATCTCTCCGGCACCATTCGATGATCGACGCTCTCCCTCATCGCGGCCAGTATCGCCATCGGCACCGGGCTTGTGCTGGGGGCCCTATTCCATGCTGACGGGGGTGGTGCTTGCATGACACAGCTTCTTTTGACTAGTGAGCAGATCGGCCAGTTGGTCGCGCAGTTTTTCATCGCCGGGGGCGGGCACCTGAAACTTTGCCATCCTCTTCGCGTGCCCCAAACGCACCTGCCCTACTGGTGGGCTCGTGGGCGCGGTGGGCTGGTTCGTCTACGAGACTGCCATCCTGTTCGGGCTGGAAGCCTTTGCCGCTTCCCTGCTGGCGTCATCCCGCTGACCCTGCTGGCCCGGCATCTTCGCCCGTGGCCCTCAAAACCCCGGTCACCATCTTCCTGCTGACCGGTATCTTCCCCGTGCCCGGTGCCGGTATCTACTACGCCGCCTACCATTTTATTCAGGGCAGTAACGAACTGGCCTCGCCAACGGCATCTCCACGTTTAAGATCGCTGTCGCGCTGGCTGTCGGCACGCACAATTTGTGCTTAGTTGCTGATGCCCTACTTCACTCCCCCGCAAATACAGTTTCTCACAAAACCACTTCGTACCGATCCCCACGGAAAGTGGCTCTTTCTTTTCAGGCGTGCTTTCCCCATCATTAAAAAAAAGGCCCCTCATTGAACATTAAAACCCGGCCTGGCAGCGGGCTTTTTGTGTATAGAGGCGGCATATAGTTGGGAATCGCATATTCAGATGGGGGCACAGCAAGTGGGCTGTTTGAGTCAAGATGTATTATACCCATTTTTTCTTTTCTTGTCAAACAAATTTTTTGCAGTTTGCTTTTAAATTCACACTTTTTACATTTTGCCCTAAAAACTTTATATAATTAACACAGCCAGATTTTTTCCAAAGTTTTTTCGATGTTTGTACGATTTTTACAACAATAAAACTTTACTTTCAAAAAAAAATTTATGGATTCCAACATATTTTTAAAAGGGAGACCTTCCTCATGGACGATTTAGACCGCAAAGATCCCCCCCCCTTGCCAAAAAACGCCCGGATGCCGGTCATCAAGAGATCGCGGAGCAGGTGGCGCTGACCAGCCCCCGCCGTTTCCAGCCGCATCCACAAGCTTGAGACCGACGGCATCATCAGCGGCTACACCGTGTCACACTCAACCGCCCGGCCGACCGCGTGTACGTGGACGCCCTCATCAGCCTTTCCGTCACCCCCAGCCACCGCGACGAGCTGGTGAGGCTGATCCAGAACAACAGGAAGTGCTGCAGTGCTACCATGTCACCGGCGCCTACACCTTTCCCTTATTAAGGTGAGCTGCGGCAGCATGCCCCAGCTGGAGCATCTTATCCTCCAGTTCCAGAAGCTGGGCACCACCAGCACCCAGATTATCCTTTCCATCCCCGTCAACCACGGCGACCTGGAAGCCCCGATGCTGTAAGCCGTTTCCGGAAAACTCTGCCGCCGGGCAGCGGCAATCTTTTTCGCCCTGGTGGTTCGTTTACCCGCCGCTGCATAAAAAAGTGCTGAATACTATGGGCACGGGCACTTTCCAAAAGACTTTTTCACGACGAAAGGAATAATATGAAAGCTTCCGTTTGAAACGCCTCGCCGCCGCCTGCTGGCCGGCGACCCTGCTGCGCTGGGTGGGCTGCGGCAGCGTCCGGCAGCACGACGCCGCCCCGCAAAGAAAAGACTACACCCAGATCCTCCACGACGCCCGCCCGCGATGAGGACAACGAGTATTATATGATCTTCACCCCGGCAAGGAGGGCAAGTTCACCGCCCAGTACGGCTACAGCAAAGACCACGAAGACGCCGACCAACTGGATGATGAGATCCGGAACATGATGATGCCCATGCTGAATCTGGAGGATGGGATGGCACCGACTTCGCCGCCTCCGTTTCCGGCATGATGGTGCAGAGCTACGGCCTCGCCATCGTCAAGCGCTGCCGGGGCAACAACGAAGCCGTATCCGAGACGCCCTGATGCCTATGTCCAGAGCCAGCATGCAGAGCATGGAGCACTATCTGGAAGACCAGTACCAGATTGCCGCGTCAACGCAAATCTCCCAGACGCTCCCCACCGGCGAGGTGGTTCTTTATCTGCTGCGAGAACCCCTGAAGCCGTCCTTGCCAACCCAAAAAACAGCGCTGGCCGCTTAAAATCGACCTTGCACTTCTTTTCTCACCGCACCCTGTTTTCCGGGGTGCGGTGTTTTATTTTCTCCCGAAACGGCCCGGAAAAGGCCTCCGCTGCAAAAAGTTTTTTCAAAAATCCCTCAAATCACTTTCCAAAAGTGCAATTTTTGATGTATTCTATTCTATCCGCTGTTCAGGACCACTGTCCGCGGAGGAACCACAAACGAAAGAGGGGGCGCACAGATATGCTGAAATATCTGTCAAAACGCATCGGGCGTTCCATCCTGACGCTGTTCGTCATTGTAACGCTCGTTTTCTGCCTTTTGCGGCTCATGCCGGTGGAAGGCTATTTTGCTAACTACGAAAAAATGACCGCGGCCCAGATACAGGCCGGTCTGCAGTCCATGGGCCTGCTGGACCCGCTGCCGGTGCAGATCGGCCGCTTCTGGTGGAATGCCCTCCACGGCGACCTGGGCGTGAGCCATATTTATAAGGTAAATGCCTCGGTCACCGGCATCCTGGCCAAAAGCTGCCCATCTCCATCCAGATGGGCGTGTTTGCCATGCTGCTGAGCCTGGTCATCGGCATTCCCATGGGCCTGCTGATGGGCCGGTTCAAGAACCGCTGGCCGGATAAGATCGGCACCGCCATCATCGTGCTCATTCAGGCTGTGCCTGCCGCCGTGTATTACCTCTATATTCAGATGTACGGCACCACCGCCCTGGGCGTGGGCCTGCTGTTTGATGCCTCCACTGGCGGTACTGGGTGCTGCCGGTCTGCTCCATGAGCCTGGGCAACGTGGCATTCTACGCCATGGCTGCGCCGCTACATGGTGGACGAGAGCAACAAGGATTACGTCCGGCTGGCGCTGGCCAAGGGCGTGAGCGAGAAGCAACATCGCCCTGCGCCACATCTTCCGCAACGCCATGGTGCCGCTGGTGCAGTATATTCCCTCCGCCTTCCTGAACACTGTGGTCGGCTCCATCTACATCGAGAGCCTGTATTCCATCCCCGGCATGGGCGGCCTGCTGGTCACCTGCGTCCAGCGCCACGACAACACCATGGTGCAGGGGCATCGTGCTGCTGTACGCCTGCGTTGGCATCATCGGCCTGATCCTGGGTGATCTGCTCATGGTGCTCATCGATCCCGCATCAACTTTGGCAAGAAAGAAGGTGGCCGATAATGCTGTTCCATGAAAGACCCGAAGGCAGCTGCTGGAAAAACCAGCTGAACAAGCTGCAGAAAATCTCAAGGCCCCGCCGCTTGGGCCGACCTGCCCGAGGACGAGCTGTTCACCCCGCTGGGTTCAGCGAGGAGCGTGCCGAGGCCACCTCCTACTCCAATTACAGCTACTGGGGGCAGCACCTTCCGTGCCTTTCTTCAAGAAACAAGCTGGCCGTGGCCCTGCTCATTGCACTGGTGTTCGTGGTGGGCTTTGCCTTTTTTTGCAGCCCCACCCTGCCCGGTCAGGCAGGACCCAACCTGTGCGAAGTGGACCCCGCCACCCGGCATCCAGTACCGCGCAACATCGCCCCCGGGAAGGAAGGGCTTCATCTGGGGTTCCAACGCCATCGGCCAGGACCTCGGGCCCGCATCTGGGCCGGCGCCCGCACCAGCCTGACCATCGCCTTCTTCGTGGCCCCCTCATCGAGGCCGTGGTGGGCATCACCCGGTGGGCGTGCTGTGGGCTATGTCCGCCAGCTCGATTTCTTCTTCACCGAGCTGTACAACATCTGCGACAACATTCCTTCCACCATCATCCTGATCCTTATTTCCTACGTCGCCAGCCCCAGCGTCCAGACGCTGGCGATCCTGGGCATGTCGCATCACAGGCTGGATCGCCATGGCGCGTTTTATCCGCAACCAGATCCTCATCATCCGTGACCGTGACTACAACGTGGCATCCCGCTGCATCGGCACCCCCACCTCCCGCATCGTGGTGCGCAAGCAACCTGCTGCCGTATCGGTCTCGGTCATCATGCTGCGCATGGCGCTGGCCATCCCCGCCGCCATCGGCAGTGAGGTGTTCATCACCTACATCGGCCTCGGGCCTTTCCGTCAGACGCCCCTCGCTGGGCAACCTGATCAACGAAGGCCGCACGCTGATGATGCAGGCCGGGCCCTGCGCTATCAGCTGCTCTACCCCACCATCATCCTCAGCTTTGTCACCATCGCGATTCTATCTATCGTCGGCAACGCCTTCTCCGGACGCCGCCGACCCGAAGAACCATCTGCAGTAAGGAGGGACAGAAGATGGAAAAAAACGAAAACTGATCATTTCGGTCAAATTTGAGCCTGAACATCAATTCAACCTCCGCGGCAAAAAGCTGCACGCCATCCGGGACGTCGATCTCGACGTCTACAAGGGCGAAGTCCGCGCCATCGTGGGCGAGTCCGGCTCCGGCAAGAGCGTGTTCACCAAAAAGCTTCATGGGCCTGTTGGACGCCAACGGCTCCAAGATCACCTCCGGCACCATCGACTACTTCGGTGCCGACGACGGCAAGCCCATCCGCCTGTCCGACCTGAAAAGGAAAAGGACTGGCTCCGCGTCCGCGGCAAAGAGATTTGCCATGGTCCTTCAGGACCCGATGACCAGCCTGAACCCTCTGAAGACCATCGGCGACCAGATCAGGAGGCCGTGGAGCCTGCATCAGGGGGCTGCAAGGGCAAGGCTGCCGCCAAAGAGGCGCTCGAATATCTGCGGGACGTCGGCATTGACGGACCCCGAAGTGCGCTTCGCAGTATCCACACGAGTTCTCCGGCGGCATGCGACAGCGCGTGGTCATCGCCATTGCCGTGGCCTGCAACCCGCAGATCTTCATCTGCGACGAACCCACCACTGCGCTGGACGTGACGATTCAGGCGCAGGTTTTCTATCTGCTCAAGGAGCTCAAGGTCAAAGTACAAGCTCACCGTCGTTTTCATCACCCACGACCTGGGCGTTGTGGCAAACGTGGCAGACCGCGTGGCCGTCATGTATGCGGGCGACATCGTGGAGATCGGCACCTCGGACGACATCTACTATGACCCCCGCCATCCCTACACATGGGCGCTGCTGTCCAGTATGCCCCAGATGGGCATCAAGGGCGAGGACCTGTTCAACATCCAAGGCACCCCGCCGAACCTGTTCACGGAAATTCATGGCGATGCGTTTGCGGCGCGCAACCCGCAGGCGCTCAAGATCGACTTCGTCGAGCGCCCACCGTATTTTGAAGTGTCACCGAGCCCCACCCACAAGGCAAAACGTGGCTGCTGGACCCCGGGCGCCCAAGATGGAACCGCCTGCTGGCGGTCAAACTGCGCAAAGAGGGGAAAAGATGGCAGAGAAACGTGAACGCATGAAGAAAAAAAGAAAGAAGTGGTTGAGCCTGAAAGGACCTCGAGATGACCTCTGGCTCCGGCCGCAAGCGCCTTTCGGGCCGTGAACGGCGCCAACTTTGATATTTATAAAGGGCGAAACCTTCGGCCTGGTCGGTGAATCCGGTTCGGGCAAGACCACCATCGGCCGCGCCATCATCCGCATCCATCCAACAGCGGGGGGCAAAATCATTTACGACGGCCAGCAGATCAACGGCAAAATTTCCAAAGAGCTGGACCAGAAATCACCCGCAAATCCAGATGATCTTCCAGGACCCCGTGGCCTCCCTGAACGAGCGCGCTAAGGTGGATATATATCGTCTCCGAAGGTCTTTACAACATCAAAGGCATCTTCGGCGGAAGAACGCAAAGCGGCAGCAGGCGCTGCGGACGCCGGTCTGCTGCCGGAATATGCCCCCGCTTCCCGCACGAGTTTTCTGGCGGCCAGCGGCAGCGCATCGGCATTGCCCGCGCGCTGGTGATGGAACCGGAATTCATCATCGCCGACGAGCCCATTTCTGCGTTGGACGTATCTATTCGCGCGCAGGTGCTGAACCTGCTGCGCCATCTGCAGAAGGAGCGCGGCATCACCTACCTGTTCATCGCCCACGACCTCTCGGTCATGCGGTACATTTCGGACCGCATCGCCGTCATCCCCCACAAGGGCGATATCGTGGAGCTGCCGACGCCGAGGAGCTGGTGACCCACGCCATCCACCCCTACACCCGCAGTCTGCCTCCGCCATCCCCCATGCCGAATCCCCGCTTGAGCGGAAGAAAAAACTGCTGGTCCACGACCCCGCCATGCACGATTACCCAAGCGAAGCGCCCCAGTGGCGTCAGCTTCGCCCCAACCACTTCTTCGTGCTGTGCAGCGCCGCCGAGGCCGAGCAATGGTCAAAGGAAGTCTGAACCGATCGGATTCCCTCAATTTTTTATACAATCTTCACCCTTTGTTTTTTGACTTTTTGCATGGGGCTCAACTACAATAGCACTGGCAAGTATTGTACATTTTTTTGACAAAGGATAGGGTTCTATGACAACAACCAACACTCCCCTCTATGCGTCACAGGCACGCCCGTGGCTCAAATACTACGATCATCCCAAGTTCATCGACCAGACCCCTGCCGGAATGTTCTGCCTTCGACTATGTGCGTCGGCAGAACCAGAATCGCCCGAGCGAGTCTGCGATGGAATACTATGGCCGGAAAATCACCTACGCCGATCTCATCGTGAACGTCAAGAAGACCCCCGCCGCCAGCGCGCGGTGGGCGTCAAAAAGCGGCGACATCATCACCGTCGTCAGCGTGATGACCCCGGAGTGTCATTTTTACGCTTTCTATGCAGCGGACCGCATCCACAGCCACCCTGAACCTTGGTGGACCCCGCTACAGCGCCGAAGGCATCCACGTGAGTATATCGAAGAGGTGGATTCCCCACCTGCTCTGCCTGAACGTGGTGTACGAGCGCTGCTACGTCAAGGCCAAAGCGCACCCTCAACGTGGAAAAGGTCATCGTCCCTCTCTCCGGCCGACTTCCTGCCGCTGGTCTGGCCATCGGCTACAAGGCCACCAATCCCTCGCAACCGCTACAAATCCAACGTCATGTGGAAAGCAGTTCATCGCGAACGGCAAGAACGCCAGAGCTCTTCCGAGGGAGCCCCGACCCGGACCACGCCTGTGTCGTCGTTCACACCGGCGGCACCACCGGCCCCCAAGGGCGTTATGCTCACCGACCGACTGCTTCAACGCCATTGCGATGCAGTTCCGGCCCTACGAGGGCTGTTCCACCGGGGCAGAAGCTCATGAACATCATGCCCCCTTCATCAAGCCTACGGCTACGCCTGCGGCATCCATCTGCCCTTGGTGCTGGGCCTGACGGTCGTCATCATCCCCAACCTGGACCCGGCCAAGCTGGCAGCCTGGTGCTGAAGTACAAGCCGGAGGGCATGTTCGGCGTGCCGCCCACTATCAGCAGCTGGCCGCAGATCCCAAGCTGCGGGATAAGGACCTCTCCTTCATTCTGAACTACGCCGCCGGCGGCGATGCCATTTCCATCGGCGCAGAGAAAACGGTCAACGAGTTCCTCGCGGCCCACAACGTCGCGCGTACCCCATGGCCAGGGCTACGGCATGACGGAGGTCTCCTCCGCTGCCACCTGGCCGCCGGCAAGAACAACAAGCTGGGCAGCGTCGGGCATCCCGCTGGTCAACACCTGGTCGCCGTCTTTGAGCCGGACACCGAAGGAGCTGCCCATCGGCGAGCGCGGCGAGCTGTGCATCTCCGGCCCCACCATGATGAAGGGCTACTACAACAAGCCTGCTGAGACCGCCGCCATCCTCCGCACCCACCCCTGACGGCCGGGTCTGGGTGCACACCGGCGATATCGGCTACATGGACGAGGACGGCTTCGTCTACCTCGACTCCCGCATCAAGCGCCTTATCATCCGCCACGACGGCTTCAAGGTCTTCCCTCCATGATTGAAAACGTCATCAGCCAGCACCCCTGCCGTGCATCAGTGTTCGGTGGTGGGCTGCACCGACAAGGATCATGTGCGGGGCCGTCTGCCCTTTGTTTACATCGTGCTGGACCCGGAGGCCGCTGTCTCCGTCAAAAAGCGTCAGGTCATCAGGCGAGCTGCGCCAGCTCTGCGCCGAGCTGCCCGGAGCATATGTGCAGCCCGTGGGCTACAAGTTCATCGACTCCATGCCCATGACCCCCGTCGGTAAGTTCGACTACCGCAAGCTCGAAGAGGAGATCACCTCCCGCGATTACTAAGCCCCAGAAAAGACCCCAAACGAGAAGAAAGGAACCGACCCCCTATCATGAAGAAGAATCATCAGCCTCGCCCCCCTCTCGGCTGCGTGATGCTCTTCGCCGGTCTCAGCATTTTCTGCCTTTGCAGAAGAGCCCCCTGACCGAGGCGGAGCCCGCCGCCGCAGAGACCGTGGAGGAAGAGAATTTCCTTGTTCCGCAAAGTCCGACAAGACCGCCGAGACCACGGAGACGGCCGAAACTACGGGGACCACCGACGAAGAGACCCGCAGCCCAGTCTGAGGAACCAGAAAAAGACAAGCGTATCCGGTACGTTGCCCTCGGCGACAGCATCTGCTCCGGCGGGCCTGACCAAATGTTCCCTACGCCCCCACAACCTGATGGGTGTGGATGTCTCTTCAACTTCAAGGGCTACCCGGAGAACTGCTACGTCGGTCAGGTAGCCAAGACCCTCGGCCTTGACCGTGACCACGCCATCAACCCCGGTCTGCCCGGCCTGATGAGCGCCGACCTCGTGGAGCTGGTCCAGACCGGCATGAGCGAGATGAACAAGCCTCCGGCTGCCAGTACAACTACCCGGAGATCATCGACTACATCAAACAGGCCGATGTCATCTCCATCCAGATGGGCCTTCCAACGACGCCTTCGTGCCTACTGTCGTATTTCGGCAATGCAACCAACTGGAAGAGTGGAGGATCCTGGCTTCCATCGTGCTGAGCGGCAACCTGCGCAGCAAGGACCCGGAGACCAAGGCCGCTTTTTGACGCCAGCATGAAGAAGCTCAAGCTGACCAAGAGCGAGATCGACGCCGTTTGGAACCTTGCCACCTCCGGCATGAGCAAGATCTGCAATAATGCCTTACCCCGTCAGCAGCGCAAACATCCGCACCCGTCGTCGAGACCGTCCGCGCCCTGAACCCGGACGCCCGTCAGATCCTGCCGATCGGAAAGCCACCAACCCCGTTCCCTGCTGCCCAGCGGAGCAATTACTTCAGCAAGCTCAACAAGTTCCAGAAGCAGCTGGCCGAAGTCTACGACATCGACTACATCGCCATTCCCTATGCTCAGACCGAGCTGGACGGCCACCCCACCGTTTCCGGCCATATCACGCTGCTAAGAAAGTCCGCGCCATCCAGAATGGGTGAGTTAACAGGAAGAACGCTGTGCTCGCAAAATGAGAAGCACAAAGCGTTCTTTTTGTCGCTGATGTGGCATTGCAGCCAACTCAGCAGCCCGTTATAGTCCAGCCCGGATGCTACGGCCAGAATCGTTGATCAAGTCCTTATCTTCATAATTCAAAACCGATCTGGTTATGCTCCAAAAACCAGCACAGGTGGTCCCCATCTGCTTGTTGCCGTCCACGAACATGGTTGCGCATCGCCAAATCCCAAACGCGCAGCCTTCTCCAGCAGTGCGATGGATACAGTTCCCCCGATCCGCAAACGTCTGAAACGGTGCATGAATCGCCGAGTCCAATAGTCCAGCGTCCCGGATGCCATCTGAGCCGCCCGATCAATGCAGTGGAGCAGCAGAATCTCGCCAGCTCATAAACATGCTGGAGCTTCGCGAATAGCAGTACATTATCGGCTGCTGCCTGCAGCGCATCGGCCTTACTGGAACCCTACAAATGATATGCGCGGCGCATTGTTCTTCATAATGACTGCTTGAACCGTATCGATCCACCAGCCGCACCTGGTGAAAAATTTAAGTTTGCAACCGAAATGGGGGACCATATGGTAACGTATTCACGTTCATCAAATCACTCCCTTCTTACTTGCAGTATACTAAAATTTTAGGACAAAATCAACCTAATCTTTATGCAAACAACCCCCGCAGTGACTGCGGGTTGCATCATCTTACAGTCGATCAGCTCAACCGGCCGCTTTCCACGGAGAAGCTTTGACATCGGCCACAGCCATGAGTGACTTCCGGTGGGAGACGAGGAGGACGGTCTTTTCGCGGCACTCGTCCCGGACGGCCTTTTGAGGATGACGCCCTCATTCAGGCTGTCGAGGTTGGAGGTAGGCTCGTCCAGCAGCAGGAAGCGGGCGCATCGTGGAGGAAAGCCCGCGCCACGCCGATGCGCTGGCGCTCCGCCGGAGAGGGCCCCTGCCCAGCTCGCCCACCGGGGTGTCGTAGCCCTTGGGCAGCTTCTGGATGAAAACCGTCCAGCGCCGCCTTTTTACAGGCCGCTTCCCACCTCGGCGCGGGTGGCGTCGTGTTTAGCGATCTTGATGTTGTTCTCCAATGGTATCGTCGAAGAGTTCGGTCTCCGGGTCACAAGGCTCCTGCGCCCGCAGAGCGGCTGCATTGACGCGGTGATATCTTCCTCACCGAAGCGGGATGGAGCCGCCGGTAACGTCCCAGAAGCGGAGCAGGAGCCGCAGGAAGGTGGACTTACCCTGCCCGGGCGGCCCGTGATGCCCCACGATCTTCTTTTCTGGAATATTGGTGAGCTCAGATCGTACAGGACCTCACACGGCGGCGTAGGCGAAGACTGACCTGCTTTGCCTCGGCCCCGGCGAGGCGGTGTCGCTGCCGTCGGTGACGTCGGCGGTGACGGGCTGTCTTCATCCAGCAGGTCGAGACACGTCGGCGCTGGCGAACCTGCGTCAGGCTGGCATCCGAGTGGCCAGCGCCACCACCGGGCCGAAGGAGCTCAGCGCGGCCAGTGTCCGCGATCAGCCACGCCGCCCTCGGTCATGGCACCGGACCGTACAGGCTCACGTGACGCCCAGCACGGCCAACAAATGAGCAGGATAAAATTGTTGGTTGCCCCCCCCACCGTCACGCCCTCGCGGTACTTCATGGCTTTCTGCTTTTCCCCAGCGCCTCACTGTGGGCCGTGATGCCCTCGGCACGGACATTGGTGTTCTGATATTGCAGCGTGTCCGCAGACCGCGATCATTCCAACACGTAGCTGTTGGTGTCGGCGAGGTCTGGCGGTACTCCCGCGGCCTTGTCGCCGCGCTTGGCCGACCAGATGGGCAGGGCCACACCCACCAGCAGATACCCCCGCCAGCAGCACCAGCGCGGGCGGGGGGTGTGATAGCTGGCCGTAAAGCAGGTCATGCCGATGACGCAGATCGCCCACGCAGACCGGCGAAATGGTGTGGGCGTAGAAGACTTCCATCTGCTCGATATCCGCCGTGATAGGGCTGATGAGGTCGCCGCGGTCCTGGCTTCGAGCGGGGGAATCAGGCGGCGGAGGCCCCAGACGCCCCGATGAGGGCCAGCAGCTTGAAGGCGATGAAATGGTTGGACGCCTGTTCGGCAGCAATACAACTGAACGAAGCACAATAT
>VOFK01001657.1_pt1 | contig 32123 bp, 46 predicted proteins | sample 5384121 | NCBI WGS metagenome assembly VOFK01 (sample SAMN12384730, study PRJNA508395) | human gut metagenome | isolation source: healthy gut J | host: Homo sapiens | reverse complement strand
GTTACGTATTGCTTGATAGATTGACTGGGCGTATCCAACCCAACACGAAGCACGTTCAAAATTATTGGCTGTGCCATACCGCAGAGCGCCGCCGCCATCACGGCCATGTGCAGTTGTGCCGGAGTGGCATTTTTATCCTGTGCCATGATTTTGGCACGACGAGCCTGTGCACCAAAAAACTTCCGGTGTGCTTCACCAGCTTGCGCATAGGGGATTGTCCAAGATATCCAGTTCCTGCATCCAGTTGGAAACAGCATCCGTCCGGTAGCTTTCAGCTGTATAGTTCAATATCCAACAACCAGTCATCCTCCTGCCGCTCGTAGAAATGGGGCGTGAGCAACATAGTTGCTCGTCAGGTCATCCACCGACAGCATTTTTTTTGACCGCAAAGGTATTACTGCCGGTCAGTGCAACCAGCTTAGCATTTTCAAGCCGGATCTCATCCAGCTTGTCCGCATACTCCTTTTCTTCATCGTGCCAGAAGATGATCCGGCGCTCATAAAATTCCGGCGGTACCGCAAACCGGCGGTTGAGGTCTAATGATTTTATCTGTTTCCACAACATATCATCCTTTTTTATTGTCTACAAATGCCCCCTGTGTTTTAGGGTTGCCAGTTTGCCTTTGTAGTATTGCTACTCCATTTTTTTTATATTTCCGAATTCATCGTTATCCCATCATCCATCATAATCATTTTTTCTAACATCGATCGCGAGATCAATCATATCATGTGGTATTTCCTTCAAAAAAAGCAATCACAGCATCTCCCAGTAGGATTATATTTTTACTGTCCGTTTGGCAAAAATGCACCTACTGTCGTGAATAACGTTAGCAAATAAATTCTAATATTAAACGCCACACCAAAAATCACAGATTTTCGGTAAAGGTCGATTACACTATCAAGTAATAGTTGCACCTCCGGATAGTCTTGTTGGGTGCATTAATTAACATACATCCCAAGTCATTGGAAATATTTTTCAGTAGTGCAATGTTTAATGTTTCCAGCGAAAAAAGACCAACGCTGTGTAAGCCATTTATTAAAAGAACTCTTATTTGTTTATTTATCAAAACAAAATTTTGTGGATTACCTTCTTCGAATTGAATAGACCACCCTGATATCATTTCCAATAGAAATATTCTCGCACGTCCTCATTCATACCAGTCTGCGTAATTTTATCAATTATAATGTTTATAATTTCTTCTCCAAGGTTTTTCAGACAACAGTTTCTTCTGATCAAGCGCCTCAATCGCTTCCTGCATCCAAGAAAATATTAAGATATTAAGTTCTTCATGAGTAGACTTTAAGCTTTGCTCTATTACAATGAAATATTTCCATCAAAACTTTCTCGTGTTGCTTCGGTTATATTTTCATCTGTAATACAATCTTGCAATTTTCCAAAAAGTCGATAACTCATCCGTGCCATATCTAATCTATAAGCTTCTCTCATCAGTTGAATGAACGAATCTTTGAGAATCCGAACCGCTTTCTATGCGGTTTTCACTTTCATTTAAAAAACGTTTGAAATCCGGATAAAGAATGTGCTAAGAAACTTGTCAGAGTATGACTCTTGGATTGAAGTCAACAAATTCACATGCTTTTCAAACGAAATTTCAAAACAATCCTTAAAATTTTCATTCTCAAATTTACTGCAAAATTTGAATTGAAAAAATCGTCCATTTTTCATTTTTCACCGCAAAACGTTTTATTGAGTCCATCGAATCAATAATAATAGCGACCTCTGCTTTTCTATTTCTTCTTAATACCATAAATATTGTGTTCCGAACAATTTCTATTGATCGATTACCCTTTTCAAAATCCGGCATTACAACTATTGCAGATTTAAGAAAATTCACAAAATCCTTTATGTATCTTCACCCATATCTTTTCAATACAATAGCCTAGAAGAAAAAGATATCCATCCGACATATCATAATTTGATAAGTATCCAAAATATTTGGCATTGCTTTTCATTGAAGTTAAAAAGTACATTTCAAATATTCTTGCGAGTTTTTGATTCTACACTTATTCTAACAATTTCCATAAGTGCATGGTAATATCGATCCTGTAACTCCCCATTTTCGCTTTTGCACAAAAAATACAATTCGTCCATCAACATATTGGTATATTTTTTTTTGTACTGATCCATCATTCCCAGTTTTATGCACATTGTAAGCTGAGACACCACGTTTCGAACTGCAGTGGTCTGTGTTTTTTCGATCTGCTGTCATTTCAGTATCTCTCGCAAAGAGATATAGAATGTTCAAATGTATTATCCATTGCCTCGGAAATTTGTTTTGATTTGCTATCACCATTAATAATCGACGTTTGACTTTCCTTCATTGACTCAAGGAAAACCTTATTGCTTTCCTCACAAATGATTTGGCACACATACAGTTCATTTCTAGCAATACACTCATTATACGTTTTTTCAAGAATCCTTAATTTAGCTTTTAGTGCGTTAGAATCCTCCAGCAAACTCTCTGTATTCAAAATGTCTTTAACATATGTACGGGTACACTCCGTCAAAGATGTTTTATAGTGTAGCGAATATGCAAAATAAAAGAGCCAAATAAATATACCCACTCCACAAACAGATAGTACAGCATCAGAGAATCGCCCTTATTTTCACTACCATTTCAACAACGCAGAAAAAAAGATATAAGGCAATCGCTGTACCAAAATTGGCATATCGAGGTTTTATCTGGTTCAAAACCAATTCTGACGGAAATCTATTTATGTAAACTTGAATATAAACCAGCAGTGCTGATATAAATATTCCTACAAAAAGAGATAACTGACGAAAACATCAAAGAAACAACGTCCGTGTTTCCATCAAATGCAGAAAAAAAGTCCATTTACTTTAGCAACAAATTTGGGCGTAGCCAATGGCATCCCCCATGTAATCAAAGCAACAATTACACCAAGTATCAAAGCGCTTTTCGCACATGCAAGCCATCGTGTTACTATTTTTTAAACCCTTTAATACTTTCTGCTTCATCGCCAATTTCACCTCTTGTTTATTATTTATCACTTAATCTTTGCCAGAACGTCCTTAAAGATCTCATAATTATGCTTCACACCATCGTCCAGATCAATCTTAATCATTTGATCCGCCAGCGCGTGAACTTTTTCCCCTCATACTGATGCAGCTCAGTGTCCTGCGCCTGCACTTTGTTCAGTTGCTTAGTCAGCTTGACACGCTCGCTGGTGCTGGTGGCAGCGGCCACCTGTTTTTCCAAACCTTCGATGGCAGTACGGTAGCGCGCCTGCTGCTCATGCACATAATCGGTACGGATGCGCGCAATGGTATCCGGCTGGTAGCGGTGCAGGTAAATCAGGCACTTGAAGCCATTTTTCTTACCGCTGTCAAACAGCCAGTAGATGGGGCGCTTCTGGTAAATCTTGCAGTGGTCGGTATAGAAATCGTTCAGGAAGTAGTTGCGGATGACCTCTTTCGGCTGCCCCTTGCCGCCCAGTGCGTTTGCAATAAAGCGCAGATTATCTTCCAGCGAGCTGTCACCGTATACCACCCGCACAAACTCCACAAAACGGCCCATCATGTCATCTTCAAAGTATTCGTCGTCACAGATGGGAATAATACCGTCTGCATCCGGCTTATAGATATTGTATTTGCCATCATCCCATGTACCGCCTGCATACGCAAGACCATCATAGGTGGGAGAGTAACGGCCAAACATACAGCCCACGGCGTAGGAGATAAAGGAGCGCACATCCCGGCCAAGGTCCGCTTTGCGCACGGTCACATCCTTATCCTCCACTTCCGGGGTCAGTTCATCCTGCAAGCCGTAAATATCAATAAAAATGCGGTTCAGTTCTTCCTCGTTGGCTTTCAACTTCTCAAAGCGTTCTTCACATTCGCCAGCCCAAATGTCATAGCACTCAGCAAGGTAAATGTTGCCAATATCCATCATGTTGGGGTATTTGGTAATGGCCTTGATAAAGGGTGGCGGCGGTAAAGTCCCAAGAGGTTTCAAAGGAATCCCAATCAGTTTTTGAAAGTCGAATGTTGTCTGCTGCTGTAAATTCAATTTGTTTCTTTTTGTTTTTATCTATTATCACAGGAATGGCTGCGACGTTTTCAATATTGAATGTTAATGTTGGGTTCAAAATATTCGCAAGATGTACGTCGTAAATTTTGATGCCAATAGCGCAGCAATATACATCATTACATCATTGTTGCAAAACATTGATGCACCACGACCATCAAAAGCAAATCCCCCTAGGGGACACCCTCATTCCAAAAAGCGGATGTACTAACATCAGACCAATTTATAGAAGGCTTAAAAAGAAAAAGCCTGTACTCGATGAACGATATCCCGGAAGGCTTTCCATAATTTGGCGAGATTTCTTGTCATACGCAATCACATAATCATTATTTCCATACCAACGCCTAAAAGAGCCACCTTTTTTATACGGCGCAAATTTACAATTGAGGAATCAAATTCCTCCAAACTACTTGCATCAAAGCAAATCTTTCTTCTGTTAATTTCAAACCATAGCTTAAGACATACATCATTATTCCCCGTTGACATTCCATGGCGAGGCTCTGCATAATCACGAACTGACTTTTCTGAAAAAGACACGAAAAACATCCTGTCCAATCCAGTATGCCACCGGGCTTCCCGGAATTTTTGCAAAGTTATCTTGATTTGCAATATAACGATTTTCACAGGCAAGGAACATATCCTCTTTGCCCTGCTGGGTGGTAGCTCAATCAGGCGGCAATACACACCTTTATAATTATCAATATGCGTCCGCACACGCACAAACGAGGTCGTCTGCACCCACTTCGCCGCCGATTTCCTCAAATGCTCGTGCGCCAAGATGTGCCATGTTGACGGTTTCAGTTAGCATCATCTTCTCTCGCAGTTTTTCAAAGCTGGACAGGAACATCCATGCGTGTTGGGTGATCATTGCCTGATGGCCATTCTGTTTTGCCATCCGGGAACAGACCTCAATAAACACAGCAAACAGGTCGCTCTTGCTGTCGGGATAATTCTTCTTCACATACTCAGCCAACTTTGCGCCCATGCCGGAACTGCCCATATAGGGTGGATTGGTGACGACCACATCGTATTTCTGTGCCAGCGTCTGCGCCACCTGCACCAGAGAGAGAGTAATTTTTTGCGAATACTCTCTCGATGGAACGAGGACTCGTCTGCCACCTCGTCAAACCGGGCATGAGGGCATCCCAGTCCTGCGGGGGATGGTGAGGATGGAGCCATACTCCTTGGCATCATACAACTGGGTGAGGATAATGTGCATAGCATCTTTCAATTCCAGCTTGCCGTTGCAGAAATACTCTCTACATCCGGCTTTTCGATGCGGTTGCTTTCCTCAATGGCATACACATGAGGCTGGGTGGTGTGGCTGAAAAAGCGGCGGTCGTACCGGCGGGCGCTTCATCATCACCGCAAAAATAGGCCATCTGCGCGGCGCGGTCGTCAATGTCCAGACCGTAGAGGTTGTTCTGCAAAATGCTGGTCACGGCATCGCGGGGCGTGTAGCCGTAGTTCTCGTAGATCTGCATCAGCACATCAAACAGATACGCCAGAATATGCCCGCTGCCGCAGCAAGGGTCGATGACCTTGATCTGTTCCGGGGTCAGGTCGGCATACTGTTTACGGATCTCGGCCAGCTGGGCCTGTACCTGCGGCTCCTGCTGGGCTTCCTCCAGATAATAAAAGCCACTTGGTGTCCTCCGGGTCACGGTTCCCGACAGTATAAGCTGCTTTGCTCCTCCGGTGTGGGTAGCAGCTGTGCTTTTGCGTCCGGGTGACCCTCCACCCATTGAAAACGTCAAGGCTGTTTTCCACCATGTACCGCACGATCCAGTCCGGGGTAAACAGCTGGGTCGCCGCCGGGATATTCTCCCTTGGTGATCTTGACATTTTTTTTCTTGAGGGCGGCAAACACGTCGTCCTTTTTCTCCACTGTTGTAGTACTGATACAGCCAGCCAATGATCTGACGGCATCCTGCCAGTTGTCCTCCGGGATCTGGGAGATCATCTGCTCGATGACGCTGCCCCCCGGAGCAAGTTGTCCGGCAGAAGCAACTCAGTGTAGTCCGCAAATGGTCTGAACATTCCGGGCAGAATGCTGTTCAGCGCGTTGCATTGCACGATGAGCAGGTATTTGTACAGTTCTTCGGTCTGCTCGGTCTCTTTCAGGGGCGTAGACCTTTGTCCTTATCCAGCTTATCCAATTCCAGATGCAGGGCTTCGGCCAGAATCTGGGCTTGAACGCATTGTTTTCATCCGTAAACACGCGCACATGGCTGGGCAGATAGCCGTTGACCTCCATGAACCGCAGTGCCGAGAAGCGGTTGAACCATGTATACGCCACCTCTTCCATAACCTGCTGGTAGCCCTTTTCATTGATCTGTGCGATCAGTGCCCCTGCGCTGCTGCATTCTTCTGCAGACAACACTTTGCCGTTGACGCTATCAGCACCGGCGTCCACCATTTCCGTTTCCGTAATGCCGTACTGCTGGGCTTTCTGCGCCACGCGGAGATCAGTTCTTTCCGCGCGCAGACCGCATATTTCTTGATGGCGTTTTTATCCATGATGGTTCTCCTTAATTCAACGATCCAATTTCTTCCAGTGAAATCTCTTGACAAAATTGCTGGTATTGGATTAGCAAAAACCCGAATACTTCATTTGAGGATCAAATGTACATTTCTGAAACAGCATTCTTCAATTCTTCAAGATTCGTAACCCCAAACAAATCATATATCTTTTTGCAGAATCTCCTAGATTTCATTTTAGCCCACTCCTTCTGGGCCTTTTTCGAGCATAGACATAACAACGAGGAAACCAATATAGATCTCTCCACTGATTTTGAGACTGCTCTAATTCATACGCATTACAAATTTGGTAAAGAAAATATCTGCCTCTGCAATTGATTCTTTGGAGTAAATCGGAAGTTTTTCCCGGTCATTACATAACGTATGACCCAACAATGTATATTTATTTCTATTTTCAGTAGTCGGCTTATACTCTTCTTCTATAATTTGGCTATAATATTGAAATTGACAGTAATTACCAGCTTTCGGATTATTATCTAGAGAACCATTTGTAAGAAAGTATGTGTTACTTACCATTCCATAAATTACATCATACTTTTTCCGATACCTAAGATATACAATCGTACAAATAAACAACTCCCAAATTAAAATATGAAAAATCTCATAATCACGGCTTCTTGCTTGGCATGCAGATGAGTTGTATCCATACTGCAGGTGAGCGTATTATGCATTCTTTCGAACATCTCACAAAAAACATCCACAGTGTCAAGTTCCGTTTCAAACAATACCGACAAAAAATCCAAAAACAAATCACGAGCGCCTTTTTGTTGCAATATACTGCTCATAGATTGCTTTTGCATCTGTATTATCTTTTAATCGAAAAGTTTTTAACGTCTCAATATATGTCCGAATTTTAAAACAGCATCCTGCTGTTTTTTTCAATACAACTGCTCCTTTTGATTCGCTGAATAAGATTTGTTAGTGGGCTAAGACTTGTTTTTTTCTTCGTCTAACCAGTCCGGCTTTTTTTCAATAGGAGGTTTTCTATACAACGGTTTATCATGGATATCTCTTAATAATTTTTTCATATTCAGCCTCTTACTTAACAAGGTCATCTGTCGATAAATCAATGTGAATTCTTGATTGAAGATATGCTGGTTTATACGCTATTCCATTTTCATCTGACTCGAAAATAATTGGAATAAACTTTTCTTGTTTCGCTTTTCCGTAAACCTCACTGGATATGATAACCGTTTCGTCACCAACCCCACCTTTTCGAGTATTAGCTTTTTCAGCATATACTTTATCGCAAATAATTAGAACCTTTTTTATTTCCGGTCAGTCACACACTGTTCCATAAAAACATATTTATCATTTCCTCTTTTAAATCCCATTTGTCTAAAAACAACATCAACTCCGTCTGAACAAAGCCTTTTGGCCAACTCTAGAACTTTTTTCTTCAGAACTCCAAGAATAAGAAATAAAAAAAAATTTTCGGAAATTCAGTTTTGTCCATAATTTCACCTTTAGTTCAACTTTATCTCATCACAGCCATCCAACAGGTTCCGCAGCTGCTCCCGGATCTTCTCCACATAGACGTCAATATCCGCATCATCCCTCAGCGTTTTAGCAGGGAAGAGGATCTGGCGGCTGTAAGACTTACTTTTTTTTCGGCTTTACGGCCGGGATATTGACATCTTTTTTCGTTACCACCGGTTTCGGTGTCGGAGGGCCAGCGCAATCTCAATGCTGCTGACGGTCTCATCCTTGTACTGGCTCAGCGGGATAATCATACCATCCAGCAGCGCAAGGCTCTTGCAGTTTGCAATTTTTGCCTTATAGCCATCAAAGAAAGCATCCGACTTGCGGACGATGTCCAATGCTTTTGGATCTCCGTTTGCAGCGGTATAGGTCGCTTCCATGCACTGACGCACTGTCTCCAGAATCTCAGAGCGTTTGTCATCCAGCATCTGGTCATGGGCTGTACGCACCGTTTGCATCAACCCATTCAGTTCCGGAATGCGCTTGTAGTTGAACTTCTGCCCAAAAGGTGGCACTGTGATGATAAGCCGAATCTTGTTCAGGGCATCGTATGCCGCCGCATTCTGCGCAATGCGGTCCAGATCCGCCTGCATCTCGTGTTCCAGCCGTGCAGCATCATCAAAGGTGCCGATCTGACTCTTGAAGAAGGTCTCTACATTGCCCATGGCATCCTTCTGATCAAAGAGGTCGTCCTCTTTCTTGAGCAGATAGTCGATCAGCGCGATGTTGTCCTTCTTCTGGTTCAACACTTCCTGCGTTGCAGCAATGGCGTTGCGTACCATTGTTTGATCCGGGTACTTGTGGGTATCATCGTACTTCTCGTTCAGTTTGTTATAATGCTGCAGCTGGTTTCCGAACTCATCGGCAATAAATTTAACCAAACCGTCTTCGTCCGCAGGAACATCCATGACATCGAAGTAATCCCGCAGAAGGTCCCGCACAGCCTTCATTTTGGTTGCCGATACCACCACGCGCTTGCTAATGGATGTTTTACCCACCTCACTCTTTTTTGCGGAGCATGTCAGGTAATTTGGCGTTGTCCGGGCTGGATGGTAGTGCCTGCATATTTGATGGTTACCTTCTGATTCACGATCAAACGCGCCACCACATAAGCAATGTCGATTTCCTTCCAGCCATAGGGTATACTGCTGAACTTGCTCTGTACATCCGCCATGGAGGTCGGCAGGTGATGCATTGCCTGCATCTCAAGATATTCTTCCACCGCCGCCTCTGCATCGCGGTTCGGATCTGCCTCCGGCAGAATATAGTCCGCACCGGACAGCACTGCTAGAATGTCAGCATCGGTATCTGCGTTTTTCCCAATCAGGTCCAACTTGCTGTAAACATGCGAGACCAGATACTCCATCGTCTGGTCAATTTTGGCCTTAGCATTGCCGCTCTTAATGTCCAGATGTTCACCATCGGCGTAAAATTTTGCGTTTTCAATAGCCTCTACCAGAGCTTTGCTGGCTTCAGCTTCATACTTGGCTGCTTCTTCCTGTTGGCCGCGGATAATATCCTGAGCACTCTTGGGCATCTGGCTGACACATTCCGCTGTTTTTGACATATTTGCGGATCTTCATGGATGCTTCCAGCGATTCATAATACGGCGTATCGCCCAAAACTACAATCGCCTCGCTGCCTTTGGAGCTGTTCATCAGGCGAAATTCCGTTTTTTCCGTTGCATCAGAAGCTGCCGTCAAAAAGCGCAGGCGCATGCCGCCTGTGGCGATGCCGTACATAGTGTTATCCACCATCTGATCAAACGGAAGTCACACTTGCCGTAACGGAACTTTTTTGCATCATAAATTATGCCAAAAAATAATCTTTGCTATATCCCCAACAATAGCGCCCGTATCCACCTGTGTAAGGTTGATTTCTTTCTGATGTCCTGCTCTTCATCCGTCAGGAAGTTGTAGGTATCACCAGTACGTCCGATGTAATTCTGCCCAATCAGTCGATCCAAACTGCCGCGCAGCTTTTCGCGCATCGCGACCTTTTCCAGACGGATGTCGTCTGCCATCAAAATCACAAGGTTGTCCAGATTGGCCGGTATGTCCTCGTTGACATATCGAATGAGATAGAGAAGCTTCAGAACATCCACATCCATCGGCTCCAGACCATCGTGATTTTCTACGGCTTTGCTGCAGCGATCAATCACATTGCGAATGGAACCATCCAGGAAAGAATGTACAGTATCATAGAAGCGGAACAGCGGCACCAACGCAAACTCGTTCTGCTTTTCCACTTTTGTGCTGCTTCCTGAAATCCGCTCAGCATGGAACGCTCGCCGCCGGAGAAGTGTTTACCTGCATTGCCGTGTTTGCGGATCTCCACAAAAATTTTCTGCATGATGAGAAACTGGTATGGAACGAACGGAAAGTCCTCTGCAAATTGTGCCGGACCAGAGAAGCCCCTTGATGTCCGGCATTGCATTTGTAAAGCTGAACAAGTTGCGCATCCCCGGAGCTTTCTTTCTCATAGACCGCATCCAGCGTTCTTTTTCTGCTTCCGGAGTCTTTTCAGAATACGCTTCTGAATGACTTCGTCCACAGAAGAAGAAGAAAGGCTCAGACGAGTTTTGAAACGAGCCTGAATTCGAGAAAATTCATCTGCTCGTACTTTGATAATCTCATCAATAGCTTCCCTGTCCGGTGCAGACCACCCAGACTTTTCCTCTGCATTCGCTGCCGATTTTTTCCACCAAAGACTGCAGATTCAGCAGCATATCGGTATCCGTGCCAACATATTGCCCCACTTCGTCTACCATGAACAGAAGGCGGAAGTTTGCAGGTTTTGTGCTGACGTATGCATTGATGTCTTCTACAAGCTGTGAAACAGAGAGTTCCGTTGCACTCTTATCGTTAAACCAGTTGTTTGCATCCTCTTCACTGATATCCAATGCTTCCGCCAATGCAGGCTTTAATGAATTTTCCATTAAATGCAAATGCTTTCCGCACTTCAGTCCAAGGTTTGCCCTTCTTTTCTTCAATCAGACGGCAAAATTCATCCATTTTGCCCTGCTGCGTAATGTACTGCTCCAGCATAGCAACTTTGAGATTGCTGCCAAAGAATCCCAGATGATTATAGAACACCTTAGCAAAAACACGTAAAACGGCTGTTTTGTCCTTTATTGATAGAGCCTTCATAATCGATATTAAACAGAATCGTCTCGGTTTCACCTTTGGTTGCACGATCCACCTGCATAAAGGTACCGTGGTCATCCTCAAATTTTTTTGCGGAAGCGCTCCACCGTACGAATGCCATTAACCTCTTTGTTTTCCAACAAGTATGACAACATTTTCAAGAAGTGAGATTTACCGCTGCCAAAAACCGGAGATCCAGACTCCTGTATCTGCCGTTGGTTCGTCAAAATGCTTCTGCATAGGTATTGAAAAAGTCTGCAAAATGCCGCTTCAGCTCTCGTGTAATAACGTACTCGTTCAGTTCCTGTTCCAGGGACCTTGTTCTCGTCCTCGTCAACCTTGACAACACCGTTAATTTTACGGTTGATGTCTTCTACAAACATATTCTGTATAACCAAAGCTCTATTTCCCCTTCACACAACGTTAAATGCACGATAGTAATTGTTCGGCTTCGAGACAGTTGAACAGCCGCAGCTGCTGGTCGTTAAATGTTCCCGGTAAAACACAAGCACCGGCCTCTCTGCAAACAATGATGCTTCCAGTAACGTATGAATTCGCATAAATGGAAACGCTTCTCCAACGCCAGTCAAAACCAATACTTCTCCCGGCTGGAACGGCTCGCTCTGAATTTTCTGTACAATTTCATCGACTCCAATTGTCGATTGAAGCTGTTCCAACAGATAATCATGGCCGTCCTCTTCTTCCATATCAGGGATAGCATCAAAAATATCCATGTCTTCGCAGATTTCCTAGGAAGATTTGATATAAATTGCAGATTCCGAAGCTGACACTCCAATGTCCAGATCTGTCGATAGCTGTTCAATGAAATGCCGGACTGCCATTTCATCTCTCGGTTCATAGCAGAAGATACGAATATTCACTTCATTGCTAAGACCTTTTTCCTTCTAGGAAATCTTGACTCTGAATCATCTGCCGAACGTTATCAAGGCGTTTTTTGTATGTCACCCATTAAATTTTCCTCACTCAAAACGGTTAAATGCGGGCAATACCGCCTGATCCCCATTTGTAAGAATCACATTTTCCAATTCCGGATAAAGCCAAACTGGGTTCAAATGGCCTGCTTTTATATCTATCCAGATAATCATTTTCTCTTAAAATTCGATTTAGAACCGATTTCAACTTTTTTGACTGTAGATTCGCTCCAATCTGCGATAGCATCATTTTGCTCTTGTAATCTTATGAAGAAACTTGTCATGTCAAGTTTTCCATAGCTGAAATCTTGGTTTCGATATTTTTTTCTCCAATAACTGTTACCATAAAATCCCAGACAAGTCTATTATCCTTCATAATCGCGTAAAGACAAATTTGTTTTTGCCTCTTCCACGGAATGCTCTGCAATATTCCGAAGCAGTTGTTCACTATTCAAAAGATTTAGCCGCCGATAACACGCCCGAACCATACCAGCTGTCATGCGTTCAGTTGGGTAACTGAAAAAGGTTATCTTTTGTAATATGTCGTTATTTCTGATTCATTTTTTCCATCATAAATTTAGCGACAATACGCATTTCGTTGGAACAGAAACTGCTCTCGTGTCAGAAGCCTTGTAAGAACTGTCCAGAGGCATATCATACCGGGGAACCTCCTGAAATCCGTGAATAACCGATGTCTTTGTGATGAAAGCAAGTACAAAAACCATTATGATATCATCATATATATTTTACACTTGTAATCAGTTAAAATCAATGAAAGAATACCAAAGACTACAGCGACATTGTTGCGGCAAGCAGGGCGTCTGTCTATACAAACGCCATTTTTAAGCTGTAAAATGCTTGTTGGGAATTCCCAAACCCCTTTGTATCTGCATCAAAACCGCTGCAGGCTGCGCGTTCCTGCCGAACGCTTTTGATGGAGTTCATGATTCCGTGGTATATTCGCTGGGCACAGACCCATTAAAAGAAAAAGTGCCGACAATGATTTTGTCAGCACCCACTGTAACCTATTTATTTCTCTTTTGATGTACGGTATGTTATCGATATATATGTTCAAAATATCAGTTTGCGGCTTTCTTCTGCCCCGGTGTAAAAGACAGCTCAGCTTCAGTTCAGCTCATCATCTGCCACATAAGATGCTGGGGCTGCGGTGTCCCGGATCCAGCACATCTGCGGGAACATCCAATGCTTCAACGATCCGGATGAAAGCGTCCAGGCTTGGCGTCTTCACCCCAATCCAATCCACCCACATAGTTTACAGACAGATCTGTTTCTCGGCCAGTTTATCCATTGTCCAGCCTTTTTCCTGGGTTGTTCTCTGATTCGTTGGCCTAAAAGTGTTTTCATAACATCCTCATTCTATTGGCGTTAGTTACACACCATTAGAATAAAGGCCGTGCATTTCTTTATACATAATCAGTTGGCGTTTGTTTAACTCTATTAGCGTTTGTTTCGGACAGAAAATTTTTAGAGCATTTCTTTTGTTCAAATCATCAATGGCCTTTTGAACCGGGCATGCTACAATAGCAATGTTGTGCAATGCACATCAAACAAGAATAAAGGGAGCTGCCGAACGTGGATTCAATCTACCTGCTGCCCGGTGAAGAACGCTGTGTCAATTTCAGAGATTCCGATGGCATCCCAAAGGTACACTACACATATTGTTCTTTGCACGGCAGACTTTTCAACTGCACCTGCCGCTCAAAGGACGAAGCGCAGCGGTTATGTGAGAATGGCTCGTCACGCAGGACCGCTGCTATATAAACTAAAAAAGCCACCGAGGATTCTTTCCCAAAACGGATTGGGATCGAATTCTCGGTGACTTGACTTTATCGGGTCTGCTGCTGTTCCTGTTCGCTCCTGTTGTCTGCAAAAAACATTTCTACGTTTTTTCTGTGCCTTCATCAGCTCCTGCATCCCCTCTCGTGCTTTCCGATAGCTCGGATATTTCTGCTTTTTTCTTTTTCAGAAGCTCAACATATTCGATGCTCAGTTCTTTTACCTTCGGAAGTTTTTCAGCCCAGCCTCATCGAAAGCCGCTTTGGCCGCCTTGTGCAACGCAATGCTCTTCCCCGATTTGCTTCCAAGAATCGCTTGCTATATCCTGCTTTTCGATAGGCCTCATAGATGGACCTTGTTCTGGCATAGTTGATAATGTGCGTTTTCATGACCGCAATTTCTGCCATCCGCGCTTCCGCAGCTTTGATGGAGTCGCCCAGTTCGTGATAGCGCATCGTTGCAGCACGCACCTGTTCTTCCATTTCATCCATGCTCCCGATTTTGTTTTCCTGCAGAAAAATCAGCGTCTTGGACATCTCCTTCAGGTTGTACCGCTTCGCCCAACGCGCATAGCCGTCTCCCTTTCCTTCAGCCAATTTTGCCTGAATATCCACCAACATCTGAAATTTCTGTTCCTGCACCGGATGTTTTTCCGCGGGCAATGCTCTGCTTCTCCGGCGAGGACCGCTTTTAATCCTTCCTCACTGTATCCCGCCCCAAAGTCCGAAACCGGATGAATCGTTTTTGCCGTGCACCTTTGATCGATGTGAATTTTCCGCGCTTGACCTCATATCCCTGCTGTTCCAGTTTTTTCAAAAATTCTTCGTAACTGCCCGGCTTGTCCGCAAGGATGCTGTCAATCACACCGCACAATTGATCGCGGTTGCTCTCCTTTGGAGGATAGAGAACACGCTTCTGCCGCTCCCGGTAGGGCTTTTATTTCAATCACAGACAGGCTGTGTTCCAGGCAAATCAGGTCACTCAGCCGCTGCACAGCCAACCCCGACAGCAAAAAGTCCGGAATTTACGGCTGCAGTCAGAGCCGTAGAGTTATAGATAATGTGATTGTGAATATGCTCCCTGTCGGTGTGCGTAGCAACCAGAAAAGCATACTTGCCTTTTGTAAAGCGCATCGCCAACTCATAACCTACTTTGTTGGCTTCTTCAGCGGTGATTTCTCCGGGTTTTGAAGGACTGCCGTATCTGATAAGCGATTACATCACTTTTCTGCCTGCGTCCGTTTACGAGATCGTACTGCCGCTTGGTAAGCATAAATTCTTCATCTGCTGTCAGGGTGCTACAAGTATAGCTGCTGACATACTGCCCCTGCTCGGTCTTGTCCGGGTTTTCAATATAGTCCGTGCGATTTTTCAGGCAGGCCGCAACGGTCATGCCCTTGTTTTTGTGCAGCGCAATCAGCCGTGTTGCTGCCACCTCAAACCACCCCCATAAAGAAAAAGCCGCCCGAAGGCGGCATATCATCCATCAGGATTGACGGAACAACTTTTTCAAAATCAGCGGCACCGGTCAGATACATTGCCTGATATCGTACGCTTTCCAGCTCATTGCAGATCTCATCCAGCTGAAGATACTGCTTCCATGCTGCTTCGCCCACCATTTTCCGGTGTGCGTCTTCCGCTGCCAGTTTTTTTTTCGCAGGGAGTTCGTGATACCGTGCATTGCTTCCCAATTCATCCCGAAAAAGCGTTGCCTCACGGTCATTGAAATAATCCAGCATTTTATCTTTATCCATCGTTTCCTCCATTACAGTTCCGTAAGCCATTCGCTGAATCGCTCGACGGCTTCCACAATCGCCGTTCCTGCCACGATGAGCAAAAAAGCACCCGAACTCTGCCACAAAAGGATCAGGAATTGTGTCCATTCCCTACAATAAAGAAAGTATAAAGTCCGCAGCCAAAAATATACAGCATCGGCAGCGCAAGCACAAATGCCGACAGATTCAATGTCAATTTCAGCATCAGCGCAAGGAAAGCCGTAAGCAGCGAAAACGGAAGAATGACCATCTTAAAAATGAACCTCATATCGAGCACCTGCCTTTCGCCCTTATAAAAGGTATCTCCGCATCCATTGCAAGGATGTCAATCGATATGTAATCCGCAGCTCCTCTCTGCGGAAAAAAGTTAAAGTTCAGACAGTTTGGCAAGAATCTGTTTTCCGATGCCAATCAGCTCGTCCAGCCGATGCCGCAAATCTTCAATGTCTGCAGCATAAAGCTGATTGCTTTCGTTCACACGTTTTTGCCACCTGATTCAGATTGTTGCTGCAATTCTGGAAGCAGGTACGACATCCGGCGCAGCTGCGGCAGGTCAAGATTCAAGCAATATCCGTCCAATGCCATTTTGCGGATATACGCACTCAGACTGCGGATGCCCATGCCATACATCTTTTCGTAAATCCGATTCTTTTCGGTTTTTGTGATGCGCAGGATCAAAATCTCGTCCCTCTTTTCTCTCATCGGGCATCACCATCCCGGTCCGGTAGCTGCGGAACGGCTTGACCGGTTCCTCCTTATCCAACTTTTCGTTCAGGGCGGCCAGCACGGAAGGGCGCGCAATTCCTCATCCGGCGTTTCTTCCATCTCCGGCTCGTGATGTTTTCGTCCACATCCAGCTGTGCATTCAGTTCAGCCAGCCGTACAGATTTTTGTGCCAGTTCTTCTTCCTGCGGAAAGGGCTTTTCCACTTCTGCCTGTGCCGCCGTCTGCTGCTGCAGCAGATTCTCCAGTCGGTTTTTCTGCATTGGCAATGCGCTCATCAAAACCGGCCAGCAGGTTGTCCAGTCGAGGTGATATTGCCGTGCGGGTCGGCACCAAGTTGCCACCGGATAAATCGCCTTGCCTTTCAGCACCGCCTGCTGCTCGTTTCCGGACCGGCTCATAGCGCACCGAAAGCTCAAAGCCGCGGTACTCGCCCAGCACAACAGGCTCTGTGTAAGTTCTTTGCCGCCAGAATCAACCGTTCACCGGCAGTCTTTTTGTCATCGAACATCATGCCCCTGGATGGTCATCCCGCAGAAGTTTTTCCCTTGTCCTGCGGATGGGCCGCAGCCGTTTCCGCATCGGTTTTCAGTGCGGAAATATGCGCTCTCTGCCGCTGAATATCTGCCGGAACTGCGTCAGCAATTTGTCTTCCAGACGATATTTCTGGCTCTGATGGTCAGCTTTCAGAACTTTCAGCTTAGCCACCTGCACATCAAGGTCCATCTTTTCCTTAATCAGCGGGTTTCCGGCACACAGCGCCTTGACTTCGGCGTAAGAGAGCGCCTGCTCATCCACATCATCGCAGGAACGCACATGGGGATTTGCTGGTCATAATCTGCGAGATAAATCGCTGTTTATTTTCCAGTGTCTGCCAAAGGTACGCGTCAAAAGTTCCTTCCGTGACATAGTTGAACACCTTCACCTTTTGTTGCAGTTTCCCTGCCGGATGATACGACCGTTGCGCTGAGTCATATCACTGGGTTTCCAGCCGACATCCAGATGATGAACCGCCACAAGCCGGTCCTGCCATTGGTGCCTGCACCCATTTTTGCAGTGCTGCCCAGCAGAATCCGCACATCGCCGGAGCGCACTTTGAGAACAGTGCCGCCTTTTTTGCTTCAGTGTCCGCCGAATGGATAAAAGGCCACCTCACTTTCCGGCACGCCTGTGGCCAGCAACTTTGTTTTGATGTCATCATAAACATTGAACTGCCCATCGTTTTCGGGGTAGAAAGATCACAGAACAGCAGCTGTGTCGCTTCTGCTCCCTGCCGTCCTCCCAGATTTGCAGCACATTCCGCACACAGGCATTCAGTTTGCTGGCAGGGTCATCGGGCAGCAGCGGATTCATCAGCCTCTGGTCAAGGCCGATTTTCCGGCCGTCATTCGTGATGCAGAGCATGTTGTCCTCGGACGCATCCACAGTACCGGAATGCGCCTTGGCTGCACGCTCACCAGATTCTGCACCATTTCTTTCTGGATTTCAGACGGCTTTTACAACCACCGTTTCAAACTTTTGCTTCCGGCACCGGCAAATGCAGCTGGTCTCTGGTCTTGATATCGGCCACTTCCTTGAACATCGCCATCAACTCCGGAAGGTTGAAAAAACTTGGCAAACCGGGTGCGTGCACGGTAGCCTGTGCCTCGGGCTGGACTTCGTCAAGAGGTTTTCGGTAATTTTTCTAAATTCATCAGGTTGTCTGCAAGGAAGTCCCTTGTGACCTCATGTCTGCACATATCCTTGAACATCTTTTCAATCGGTTTTTGGCGGTTTCGACTGCTTCACGCACACAATAAAGGTGGTTTTACCAATCTGCACCGAATAACTCGAATTCTGATTCTCCATTTGATTTCTCCTTTTATCGTCACTTTTTGAATTTAGCTGGCAGACTGGCAACTGTGGGTGTACCATGAATTTCTTGCCAGCCAAAATTTTCTGCCAGTCAAATAGCTTATTCCATCCAAAAAAAGACCTTTTTGCGGCCTTCCACGATCTTTTGCTTTTCAGGGCATCGCCCAGTTCCCGCTTGGCATCTCGGACAGTTCTGCCGGGGATGCCCCTTTCCAGCGCTGCCTTGTCGATGTCCTCGCTGAGCACCTGCTTTCCTCCGGCAAGCAGGGTGAAGATCAGGTCTTTGGCTTGCTGGGTCTTGGTTTCCCGCTGCGGCTCCTCGATGCCGGACAGCATCTCGTCTGCGGCAATGTCGATGGAGCCGAGACCCCGCTGCAAGCTCTGCATTCCGGCGGCTTTGTTCAGATGCCCGATCAGCAAAAATAATTCCAGCGGCAGCCTGTTCGCTGCGCTACCTGTCCCAGCCGCATGAAGATGGGCCGGACTTCGTTCGCCCGGTTCATGTCCACATCGGCACCGAGATACGCCTGGATCGGGTCGATGATGACCAGTCGGGCGTTGTTCTCGACAATTGCTTTTTCAATTCGTTCGTCAGAGAGGGTCAACTGCACCTCGCTGTCGTCAATGACCAGCACCCGGTCAAGGTCTGCCCCGGCTTCGATCAGGCGGGGCTTGACCGTATCGCCCAGACCGTCCTCTGCGGTCTGGTAGATCACGTTGAAGGGTTCCATGCGCTCCATGTTGGGCAGCAATTTTCCGTTGGTACAGGCGGCGGCAAGGTGCATAAACAAACAGCGGCCCCGCAGACCTTTTTCAAAGTCTGCGGGGCCTTGTGCTGGGGGCTATTTTACCTGCACGGTCATGGTTCGGTCACTGCCCGGTAGCCGCGGATGACGCGCCACTTGGCAACGCCTTTGTCCGGCTTAAAGCTGCCGTCGGCGCGGGCTTTCAGGTAGCCCCCTGCTCGATGGCCCACTGGGCGGCTTGGGCCATCTCCGGGTCGGCTACGTCCGCAAAGGCGGGCAGAGCGGCCGGGGCCGGGCGGCCTGCGGTGTTCCAGAGGAGCATTGCCAGCTCGGCGCGGGTATGGGGCACGGCCACCCCTGCAGGCAGGAGCTGGTCAAGGATGAGCTCCGTGCCCACCTGATAGGCCACGACGCCCGCCACGCCCACGACTGCGACGCCCGCCAGAAGGGTGCCGAAGCCGTCTCCCGCCGTCTGGGCTGCCCTCGCCGCTCTCGGCGGTGCGCCAATGGCCATAGAAGGTCACGTCCCGGTCGAGGTTGCCCACATGATCCGCGCCCGGACCCATGTAGTAGGGGCTATCCTCGGGGCGGGTGCCGTCTTCGAGGAACCAGCCCTCAAAGAGGCGGGCTTCCTCCTCGCTGCTGGTGATCGGGCCGGGGATCTGCATGGTCGCCACCGGGTCATCCCCGGGCGGACGACCCAGTAGGCCAGATAGCTTTCCTGCGGGTCCGGGTCCACATCCGTCAGTTCCAGATAGTCATTGTCCTGTTCTATGGCAGCCGTAAAGTTTTCAAAATTTTCGTTCACGGTGATCTCCGTATACGCTCCATTCTCGTCGGTGCGATACCAGAACGTTCTTACGTTCTCTCCGATGCTCAGTTTCTCCCGGACGCTGTTTCCGTAGCCCTCATCCGCCATCTTCATGAGCAGGTGACCGCCGTTGTACGTCAGATGACCACCCCCTTGATGTACCGTTCCGCATGGATCTCCAGCTCGCTGCCCGGGTTCATGGTAGTGAAATTGGCGATGCCGTAGGTTGCTCCCTCGAACATTGCCCCTGTGATGTTCACGGTGCCATCGATCCGGACGTCTCCTCCGCCGATGCCCGTATGAAAATCTTTCAGCGTGATTTCGGTCCCGGCTGTGATCGTTGTTCCCGTGTCTCCGCCCAAAATTCCGTTCGGCTTAGTATCCAAATAGGCACCCAGATCGGCATAGGTGAGATCGTATTCTCCCCCGTCGATCTCCTTTGCTCCCTCAATGCCGCTTGCCTTTCGTCCTGCCCGTCACTTTGCCGTTTGCCGCCAGCCTCAGATTTTTTTTTCACTGAGGGCTTCGACCAGCGGGACCGTCCCAAAAATCCGCAACTCAACTGTGGTCAGCGTCACGTCCCCCTGAAAGGTCAAAAGGCCATGGTCATAGGATACCTCACCCTGAATGCAGCTCACATTCTCACCATCGACCCGTCCGACATACTCCGGATACAGAAACACACTTGTCACACTGCAAAAGCTGCTCCGATCGTCGAGCTGCCCGCCAGTGCCAGCGGGGCCGCGAGGTTCAGCGCGAGGGGCTGCGGAAAAAGCACCCCGGCGAGGGAATTTCTTCCATCTTCGCTTCATTGCAAAAGCCTCCTTTTTTTCACCCAATTTTGTTGCAGGAAAAAAAAAGCCCACGGTTCACTTTTAGGGATACCGTGGAGCTTTGGTTTTTGCTATTAACCCGGGGTTAGTTTTTGGTTAATTCCGGGGGGCGTTTTTTTCTGGTACCACTCCGCCAGCCGGGCGCGGCGGGTGCGGGGTCGCCGCCCATATCCAGCTTTGCGTACAGCTGGTTGATGTACTGCTTCACCGTGCCCTCGGAGAGGTAGAGGGCGGCGATCTCCTTGTTGGTGCACCGCCCGGCCACCAGACAGGCCAGCTCCGGTCGCGGTCGGTCAGGGGGCCTCCGGCGCGGGGGCGGGCAGGCCCAGCCCGGGCGGCAAAGGCCCGGCCTGCGGGCAGGATGCGAGGCCACGAAGGGCCCCAGACGCGGCTCGCACACGGCCCAGTCCTCCTCTTCCAGCAGGGGGGGGGCGGGATACTGCTCCAAAAGAGCACCCAGAAATCGTCCTGCAGCGCGTCCAGCAAAGCCGCTGCCAGCGCGGCCCGGGCGTCGGCCCGCTGGCCGAAGCGCAGCTGCGCCGCCGCCAGCTGGATGTGGGCCTGCAGCCCCACCAACCGTAGTGCATGGCCTCGCACCGGCGCAGCAGGCCCCTCGCTGTGGGCGATCACCTTCACGTACTCCCCGTGCCAGCCAGACCTGCTGCTCGATGAGGGACATCATGGGGCGGCAGGGCCCAAAGAAGCTCACCTCGCCCAGCTTGTGCTCCCGAACAGCCCGGGGCCTGCTCCGGCCTGCCCTGCAAAGCGTAGAAATAGGCGGCGATGCCTTCCAGCAGATGCATCTGCACTCCGTCGTGCTTTTGCAGCAGGGGTGGCGCGCTTGGCGGCAAAATCGTACTCCTCTTTCCCCTTGCCGCACAGGCCAGCCGCAGGGCAAAAAGTCGCAGCAGAGGGTCATGTTTTCCTGCCCGGCGGCGTCGGCCCGGGCCCGCTCCAGCAGCACGGCGGCTTTCTCCCACGCCCCTGCAGGTAGGCGGCTTCCGCGTCCATCAAAAGCTCGGCCCCCGGCCGTGGCCGTTGGTGACCTTATAGTAATGGGGCATACACTCGTACATTTCGGTCAGTTCTTTGCCCAGCTCCCCGGGGGCGCGGTAGTACATCATCAGCACCGACGGGACCCGAAGGTCCAGCTGCCGCTGTTGCGCAGGGTGACGGCGGGCGCGACATCTGGCGGCTGGCGCTGCGGTGGAGGCGGCTCATCTGGGTGATGTCGTTGTAGAACAAGAAGCTCTGGATGAGGTCGCACTCCCCCAGCAGGTTGCCCCCGCTCGGCGGCATGCCACGGGGATTGGGCCACGGCGGCCAGCCAGCAGGGCCTTCAGCTCCATCATTTTGGGGATCTGCTGCCCAGGTGAACATCCGGCGCATCAGCACCAGAATGGCCAGCGGGTGGCGCTGCAGCAGGCACCGGGCAGCGGTCCAGCCGCTGCAGCAGCTCGGCGGGGCTGAGGGAGGCAAGCACTATCCCCCGCGTCCGCCTCGATGACGGCAAGGGCTGCATCGTGGTCGCCGCAGGCCTGCTCAAAGGCCTGCAACGCGTGGAGGTACTGGGCTTTTTGGCATACCAATGGCCATACCGCTGCCAAACCTCCGTTTGCCGGGCGGCGGCAGCTGGGCAAAGAGCCGCTCAGCGCACTCTTTCATCATGTGGTGGAAGCGGAAGCTCACCCCCATCCGGCAGGCGGGTGACAAAGGCGTTTTGCTGGGTGAGGGCCCGCAGCACCTCCTCCGCGTCGGGCAGGGCGGTGACAGCCCGGGCCATCTCCACCGTGAACTCATCGGCCAGCCCCATCACGGCGAGGAAGCCCCGGGTCTTCTCGGGCAGGGACTCCAGCATGGCGGCGGTGAACATGTCATAGATGTCCGACCCCGGCTGCAGCAGGCTTCCCCGCTCGGCCGGGGGCATGGAGAGGTTCAGGTAGATGGCGGAGAACCAGCCCTCGCAGGAGCGCAGAAGGCTCTCGGCCCGGGCGGCGGTGATCTCCACGCCGCAGCGGTGGGTGTAGAGGCCAGCAGCTCTTCCCGGTTCAGGCGGAGGCCGTCGGCCTCGATGCGGTGGAGCCGCCGCCCCAGCCGCACCACCTGCTCCCCGGGCAGAAAGCGGTCGCGGCTGGCGATGATCAGGTGGACGTTCTCAGCGGGCAGGCGGTAGGCCAGCCGACAAAAAACTGCGCCACCCGCTCGTCCCCCAGCAGGTGGAAATCGTCCAGAAAAAGATAGTACGGCGTTTTGCCGACCAGCGCGGCACACAGGTCCTCCAGCAGCAAAGACCGCGCCGCTGGCGTCGGCGGGGCAGTCGTAGCCCTCCAGCACCGTCAGCCCGGCGGCGGCAAACGCCTCCTGTACGCTTTTCCAGAAGATGGAGCGGTTATCCGAGTAGATGCTGGCTTGCAGCACCACGGCTTCCCGCCTTGCCTGCTCTGCCAAGAACCAGCGCACCGCCGTCGTTTTTACCGTAGCCCATGGGGCCCACCACCGCCGTGAGCGCACAGGACGCTATAGGCCGCAGCGTCTCCCGCATTCGGTCCGAGATGTAGATGATGTTCAGGTTCTGCCTGTTTCTGGCCATGCGCGTTCCCCTTTTTCCCTTATGCTAAGGCTATTGCCGCATTTGCGGCGAAGAGAAAAGTGCGGCAGGGGGTGCAAAAAAGCAGGCAGCCTTCGCCTTTGCGAAAAAGTTCTGCCTGCGTTCTTTTTTTATAAATTGGGATTCTTGAGAGCGGCGGTTTTTGACTTAGTACATGCCGCCCTTGTCTGTGCCGCCGGAACCATTTGTTTCCGCAGACGGTCAGGCTGTCGTGGGTTTTCCGGCGATACTCCCTTTCCGCTGCGCACCAGCGTTTCGCCCTGTGCCCGGAGAAACTTTTCCAGATCCACCGCATTGGCTTTGTCGATCTGGGCTTGGGTGGCTAGGTCATGCTACTTCCTCCTTAAAGCTCCTGTGTGTGATTTTTTTGCTCGGCCTTCTTCTGGAATTGCGCTGCCTTGGCTTCTTCCAGCTTTTTCAGCACCGATTCCTTCTCCGGGGTCTTACCGCCCGGTGCAGAAAGCTGCTGCTTATTCAGCACCATGTCGATATACTTGCGGATATTTTTCAGTGCGGAGACGTCCGGCTGCAAGGTTTCCAGTTGGGTGTGCAGCTCTGCGCTGCCGGATTGCAGCGCAGAAAATTCGGCATCCAATGCCGAAAAATCCACCGCTGTGCTGCCGTTCAGCTTTCATCAGAGGTGCGGACGGCTTTATTAAAGGTGTCCAGTTCACTCTTTGTGCTGGGCGGCATAAGCGTCCTTGGTCAGCTTGAAGTTCTTCTTGATAAAGGTGTCGTGGATAGGTTTCAGCTTGGCATGGACGGCGGCAGCATCCTTGATCTGGGCGATTGCCCGCATACGGTTTTCGTTCTGTTTCAACTGTCTGCGGAGAGGGGCGGCGATCTGGTTCAAATTTGAGATAGCGGTGTCCAAATCCTCGATGGTGTTCAGGGAATGAGCTTTCAGGTAGTCCACCGCCTGCCGAATCTCCTCAAAGTCCCGGACAGTGCATTTCAGTTTTGCCTTGCCAGACCAATCGCTGCGCTGCTCGTTGCGGAGGTTGAAGTAATCCACCAGCAGGTCGGACAGCGTAGGCTCCTTTGGCTTGTTCCAGTGCGTCCAGAAGAAGCTGCTTCTTTTCGTTCAGGTCTGCAATCCAGCGTTGCCGCCCACGGATGGCGCTGCGGATGGACTGCATCAGGCTGTTGGCTGCACGGATATCCCGGTTGAGATTTCCGAGAAAAGTTTCTATCCCACGCTTCTCCATCTGATGTGCGGCGGGGCCGAGATGGACGGTCGGTATCTGCTGGATGCCCTGCCGCTCAAAGGAGCGCAGGTCAACACGCTCCGGCCTGCCAGCCGCTTCCAGATAGCGGTTGGTGATGGTCTCCCAGCCATGCCGCCAGACCTCGGCATACTTCTGGTCGTTCCAGTCCACCGTGTTTTCCTTTGTGGCACCTCCAGTTGCCGGAAGGAAGCTGAATGCGCTCGCCGTTTTCGTTAAGGTCGTATACCTTTCGGGCTTTCGGGAGCCATTTGCCGTGTTCGTCCATTGCCCGGAGCGTCAGCAGAATGTGGGCGTGTGGGTTGCCATCGCCCTTGTCGTGGATGGCAAAGTCGGCTATCATACCTTTGGAAACGAACTGCTCATTGACAAAATTCTTTTAGCATGGGAAGATACTGGTCTTTCGGAACTTCCACCGGGAACGCCAGCACGATGCGCCGGGCAAGCTGGGAGTTCCACTGGTTCTCTATGGCTTCTACTGGCGTTCCAGAGAGTGGCCCGGTCTGCATATCCGGGCGGCGCATGGGACGGCAGCATAATCTCAGCGTGGACAAGTTCTTTCTTCTTGTTGTAGAATTTCGTCTTCTGGTCGTACTCGCTGAACAGCCGTTCGCCGCTCTGGTAAGCGGCCCCGGAAACAGCAGACTGCCCTTGGCTGCGCTTGACGATGGTAATTTTGAAATGCGGACACGGAATAGGCATCACCCCCAAACAAAAAGACCGCCCAGCAAGATTGCTCTTGGTGAACGGTCTGGAATTGTATTCGGTTTTGCTCGCCGCCTAGACCGGAGTGCTGTGCGCTTCGGTCTTAGGCGGGAGCCGCAAAGGATAGCTGCAAAGCAGCGCAAGGAAAATGCAGTTTTCCTTGGGATGGAATCGGGCTGGCGCACAAACGCCAGCTTCGATTTCATCGAGCCGTCTGCAAGACCGCAATTTCACCGGAACGGTGTATAATTGCGCCCTTTATTCTAAAGGGTTTTGGACGTTGCTGCGTTCGTGAACATCATGCACCATCTTTGCAAGCGCCAGCACGACTTCAGGCTGGCGGAACGAGATTTTCAGCAGTTCCATCACCTGATCATCGGTCAATTCTCCCGGACAGACCAGAAAGCTTTCCAGCATTCCGGCACGGGTACACAGCCGATGCACACGCTCTCTCCGGTCAGCTCTGACATCCGGCGTTCAAGAATTTTCTCTCGGTGCTGACAAGATCGCAGCTGCTGCTCTCGGCTTTTGGCTTTCTCGCTGCGGAGATAGGCGAGATCGGTTTTCGGGTTGGGTCATGGCATCACGCTCCTTTACAAAAGTTAGTGTATTCGACATTTTTGTTGGTTCGTGGTACACTACACACAATCAATGTGAATAGAGGTGGACTGCGTTGCTTGCGTTATATCTAAGCTGTGCTTGATGATCGAAACTTTGAAGAAGAATTTATAGAGGTGTATAATACCTACAAGCGGCTGGTCTACCATACCGCTTACAAAATTATGGGCGATTCGTATCTGGCAGAAGATGTGCTGCAAGAGGTATTTTTGTACGTTGCCAAAAATTTTTCTAAAATTCATCGAGAAAACTGTCACGAACTCGCTGCTTATCTCGTTAGTTGTAGTAGAAGCCGTGCATACGATATGCTTCGCAAGCAGCGAGAAGAACCGCTGGAGGAAGTCCCGGACGCACCAGATGACGCCCCGGTGCCGGATGATGCAGTAGTCAGCACAGATAACATCCAACATCTGACAGAACTGATTGGGCAGATGAAGCCGATGTACCGTGATCCACTGCGCCTTTTGGCAATGGGCTACACCAACCGGGAGATTGCAAAATCGCTGGGATTAACGGATGAAGTGGTACGAACACGGCTCTTTCGAGGACGAAAACTATTATGGAAGGAGATGAACAGCCATGAGTGAGCGGACAGACATTTCATTTTGATGCGGCTTTGATGATGGCACTTCGTGCAGATGCGCAAAGAGAACTGGATTCGCTTCCAACGCCAAAGCAGTTTGAGGAAATCTACCCAGATACGTCCCAATGGGACGAACGAATGACAGAGGCCTTAAAGAAGAAAAAAAAAGCACCACCCCAGTGTTGAAACGAGTACTAATTGCGGCATTGACACTCGTAATGCTGACGGTTGGTGCTCTTGCGGTCAGCGCTGATTTCCGCAGGGCAGTCTATACGATGATTCAAAAAAATTTCTGCCCATTGAGATGCAGCTGACGTATCAAGTGGACGGCGAACCGTTGGAACAGCTTCCGAATGGATACAGCGACCATTATGTGCCGGACGGCTTTGAAATGGACGATGCGCAGAAATTTGAACGAGCAGAAAACTTTTTACATGTTTACTCGTCAAAAGAAACAGAGGAAAGCTACACAGTCCGTTGCTCAATTATACAGCCAGGGGCAGCAGTCCTCGTTTGATAATGAGCATACAGTGTACGAAACCGTAAAGGTCGGAGAAGCAGATGGTGTACTTGGAACCAGTACGGATGAACATGGAAAGAATGTTTATACTCTAAGTTGGGAACATCGGGGGGATTACACATACCGTTATGGGAAACATTCCATACGATGAGATTATGAAAATTGCGGAAGGTATCCGTTAAGAAAGCTGGACACTTGTGAGAGTTCACAAATGTCTGGCTTTCTTTTGTCTGAACTTACAAAGATGGAAAATTTGAAAAAAATTTTCTCCTGAAAATTGAAACGAAGCGAATGCGAATTGCGTTGATTATACAAAGGCTCTTGATGGGAGCAAAAAACGGAGGTGTATGTCTATGTCGAAAAAGCGTTTGTTGTCCATTGTTGTTTCAGCGGTGATTCTCTTGAGCTTTGCCTGCACCGCAATGGCCGCTGAAAAGTCTGAACGGTATGTAGGCGATAGTACGGTCAACGGATCTATTTACCAAACATACTATCAGGTTGATGCCCAGACTCGAACTGGAGTAAAGAAAATCAGCGTTTCAGGCGTTCTCTATGAAAAAGGGGACAATTGGAACATGGCAAAAAGTAAGTAGCTGCTCAAACAGCAGCACGACCTCAACCTGCATGGTGAGCAGTAGCTTTAACACTAAGCCCGGAAAATCTTATAGGCTTGAGTATTCTGCGACCTTTAGCTATTCCGATGGACGGAGCGAAACCATTACCGGAAGTACCAGTAGATAAGTGGAGTTTGTTATATATTTCAGCAAGTTAGAAAGGTGTGAGGTAATTATAAAGGCGAGACCAACGCGAGTTATCCGATACCTAGCTATAGTCGCACTGTGCTTGCTTTTGGGCTTTATGCTTGGAAGAAAAAGCAAATATGAAAAACGAGATTATTTGAAACAATTCAAAATTGGAAAAAGCAACATACTCTGAATCGTTGATATATGAGGCTTATGGCGGATTGCAAAATGATGGGATAATGTTAGCGGTATACTACGATGTGGATGCAGCCAAAATTATTCATCAACTCGATTCATGGGAGAAAATTAATGATTCTCCAACCATATCTTCTATATTAAAAAATGTGTCGTCATATTTTGGATTAGATTTTGTGATTCCTGAAATTGCAAGTGGAAATTTTTTTTCTTTATGATAATAGTCAGCATAAGGAACTACGCTCGGAAGCCGAAATGAATACATTGCTTTTACATTCTGAAGATGTGAATTTTAGTCTCGTTGTCTGGGATGATGAGAAGCATACAATTTATATAGTAGAGTACAGAATTTAAGGAGGTTCGTTATGAAGAGGTTCGTATCATTAATTCTTTCAGTGTGTTTTTTGTTTTCGATAAATACTGTGTCTTATGCTGCTAACATAAGCAGCCGTAAAGCTAGCAATCCTGTTATTCAAAGCATGAATGATAAGTATCATGTTGATTTTTCGGGAATGTCGATAGATGAATTAAATAAGTTTATCGATAAGATGAAAGATGAAGATCAAACACGTTCATCTGGAAATTTGTTAAATAATACACAGCTTGCATGGTCGGCAGCTGCGCAAATTGCACGGGATAAGGGATATGAATGTGCGGCTCTTATGGTTGAATTCTCTGTATATAATATTGACTATTCTGAGAGTGTGACGGATTCTTTCGACGCCATTGCTTGACAAGTTAAACACGACAACAGTTTTTAATAATTATAAAAACAAAGTACTTAATAGTGGCTTGAAAGATTTTAGTGGAGGAAGTTGGTCTTTTTACAATTCAAAAGTCTGATAATGCAGATTTATTCTATGCATTGCATAGGGTAAGCACCTCTGGAACAGGCTTCATGATTGGTAATTCTATAATGTATTACTTGATTACCGTTCATGACACATTTGATTTTGCATATGACAACAACTATGACGACTTGATTACTACTACAGTGAACAATTGGGCTTGGTTGTGCCAGCAGACGCATGTGTTGAATCCCATAGAGATAAATCTTAGCACGGCTATTGGATAAAAAAAATCAGTGGTATTTATTTTTTTGCGAAAGTAAAAGTTGAAATCTAAAATAAGGATGGCTCTAACGTATGACAAATTTTACGGAGGTGTTTCCAATGCAGAGCAACTGATGTATAAGAAATCTTGTGTATACTCTAAAAGGTAAAGAAGGAAAATTAAAATAGCTAGTGAAAAAATATCTCGTAGAATTTTTTTTGAAAGCAAGTGGGATTGTGGCTCTTTCTTCAATGGAGCTTAACTCTGGGCTGACTGCTTTTGCAGATAATCAAAGTGATGGAAGCAAATCTCATATCGAGAGATACCATAGATACGATTTTGATACAAAAGAAGAATCTATAGAGGAAATTATAGTTGAAACCAATTCCTTCACGGATGGAGAGACAACTGCAGGCTATTTTCCAAATGGAAAGATTTCGGATATTGATCTATCCGATCTGTATGCGATTATCGGAAGCAATGATATCACTGTTGTTGATAATCCAACGGCAACACCATATTGTAGTACGGTATGCCTACAGATAACGACCAATAATGGAGGGACAAATTATGGTTCTGGATTTATGATTGGGCCTAATGCACTTGCAACAGCAGCACATAATCTATACAGTATAAAGGAAAAAGCCTACGTTAAGTCGGTAAATGTCGCACCTGCTCGATCTGATAATAGTAAACCTTTTGGAAGCGAAAATGTATCGGCAAGTTCGATGATTGTTAGTGATTCTTATCTTGCTGGAACAAGTTCGGAGGATTGGGCGATTATTACGCTCAAGAATAATTTAGGAACGAAAACGGGATGGCTTGGGTTACATTGGCAGTCTAGCAATTATTCATCATCACAGTTGGTGTATGCTTATGGCTATCCGAGCCAAATAAATGGTGCCGATGCGAGATATCGGATGTGTAAATCTTCTGGGTATATTAGAAGTCAGACTTCAAAAATATCTCAAGGGCGATTGGGATTTGACAGGTGGCTTTAGTGGTGGTCCTCTTGTAGAATATATTTCTGGAGCTGGGTATGTAGCTATCGGAATCCATAAAGATGGAAGCACAATTGATGGTTCTTCATATCCAACTTCTTATACAGGGGCATTGAGAATAACACAATCGCTTTATACGCTGTTCCTTTCATACAGAGGTTGATAAAATGAAATGCAAACGGAAGATTATGGTTGGCATAGCATTTGTGGCAGTGGTTCTCTGCATTCTATTTCAATCGAATACATTCGGAAGAAAAAAAATCGGAACTTATAATTGAAGAAGTTGACCTGAAGAACAATTGTATTTATGCGACTGCAAAAAAAATCAATTATATGATACGGATGACAATTATATAATTTATGGCGTATCAAACTACTTGAAAGGAAATCTTCAGTTGTCGTATCTTAAAGAAGGCGAAAGCATTCTTGTGATATCAAACGGTAAGGTGTTGCTATCAGATCCGTATCAATTTGATAAAATATACAGTATTCAACTGTTGCAATAGCGTTTCATTTTCTCAATAAATAATATAAGCTATTTACAGCTGCCTCCTCTGTTAAGTGGTGGTGCAGTGCTCATTCTCAATAACGATGCGATTGATGAAAAAATGATAGACCTTTTTGAATTTAGAATTTTCTCAATAATCAAGCCCCCAAAATGTGGCAAACTTGAAATCATCGAGAGATACATAAAATATAGGGTTAAATCGACTTTCGTGTCGAAAAAAAAAAAACAAGTGCTAGAAATAGCAAAATCCATTGAATTTTAGAATGACATTTATAAGAAACCAGTAGATTTGCCTGATATTTGTGATTTCTTTGACCGTTGGGCCATTGATTTTGCACTACATTGATTTTGCACTACTATGAGCAAAGGAAAAACTTAAAATAAGCAAACAACCCGCCATTTGCAGCGACTGCAAGTAGCGGGTTGTTTGGCCTATTTAGAGGTTAGTCTTTCAGTTTGCCATGGTCACAGCCAAGTGAGAGATAATGCTCAATCTCACCACTCAGCACAAGCTGGACGCACCCAAGGGCTTGTTGTATAGTAGCCAATCAAGTTCAGCTCGCTGTGCCGGGGTATTGCCGTATTCGTCCTCGATGGCAAGGCAGTCAATGGCAATGGCAGAGCCATCAGCGAACTGGGCTTCCGCTCGGTTGGGTGTCCATGTTATAGTGCCAAGAACGTGCTTTTTGAGAACTGATTCTGGTCAAAAATTCGATTTTGTTTCATTTGAATGCCCTCTTTGAATGCTTTTATGGATTTAGTTTTTTGACGAGATGAGGTCTCTTTTTCGTTTTTTCTTAAATCACCCATCCGCACTATCCCGTGCATCCGCCGGACGGTCAATGTAGCTGTTCCTCGACTTTTGTCCAGCTTGGCAAGATAGCCGCCCAACTCACCGGACAGGAGCAGTTGATTATACCGGATGGGATGCTGCTCCTTCAGGCCATTTTATGTAAAGCGGCCCCACCGCCCGGTGGGGTGCTGCTCTGCCGGGCTGCTACGGTCAGGTTCGGCAGATAGTGGTCGTTGACCATAGTGTAGTCCAGACCGTTAGCGTTGTCATGGATGGAAATTTTTTTATGGTAGTCATGCTGCATTATCCTCCTCCTTTGGTTTCGGCGTTGGGGTTGCTTCTGGGTCTTTTTGGATTTCCTTTTTTTTCTTGTGATAGAATTCCAAGGTTTTCCTGTTGTGGTTGGTTCTTCTGCACTCATCGGAACAAAATTCCTGCTGGCTGTGTATAGGCCAGTAGGAATGCCCATACGGCACAGGCACGTTGCCGGTAGTAGTGAGTTCCTCTCTCGGCTTCTCTATCCGCTTTCTTTTGCTCCAGTCTTGCCTGATTCCAGCATTCCCTTGAGCAGAAAAGCTGTCGGTTGCCCGTAGGTGTAAACATCTTCCCGCAGTGCGGACACGTTTTGTTTTTAATGATCTCGCCACCGTTTTCAGCGATTTTCTTTTGCCTTTCGCTTTTCTCGGTGGCTTTTTCACGTTTGCGCTGCTTTTCCATGCGCTGCCGTTCTTCCTGCTCCTTCTGCGCTTTCAGTTCGGCAAGTTCTTCCTCGGTATAAGCAATATCGACTTTGGCCGACATAGTTGAAATAAATGTCAACCTTTTTTGTGTGCGGGCATTGCCTGCACCCTCGGCTTCATAAACA
>VOFK01001249.1_pt1 | contig 32145 bp, 56 predicted proteins | sample 5384121 | NCBI WGS metagenome assembly VOFK01 (sample SAMN12384730, study PRJNA508395) | human gut metagenome | isolation source: healthy gut J | host: Homo sapiens | reverse complement strand
TTTACCCACCGTTCCAAAGGCCTAGATATCCATGAAGGGTCAGGCAGTCCGGCAAACACCAACAGTTCTCCGTCTTTCTTGCGCTCACCGCAAAGCTTGTATGCCTGTGGCGATATAGGCATGTATTCAACGCCCTTAGTCTTCTGCTGAGTGAAATTGAGACGGTACCCACCATTGTATTCTTCAACCTCTGACCATTTAAGCTTTTGAATATCGCTATGTCGCATTCCTGTCAGTGCAGAGAACAAGGCTGCCCGTTTTAGTATATCATCACACGGAGTCTTTGCCAATATATTAAGTTCTTCCAGTGACAGATACTCTCTTCGAGCACTCTGAAACATGATATTTTTAGCCTTGGCAGCAATATCACAATTCAGATAGCCATCCACGAAAGCTTGTTTGAGTGCCGCCTTGAAGATAGAGAAGTACGTCGATGCCGTATTCCTTGAAATAGTTCCTTTCTTAGAACCACCCTGCGGTGCCTTTATCAAGAAGGAACGGAATGCCTCAATATACTTCATGTCAATCTGCGAGAACTGTATGTAGTCACACTTGGCAAACATTGACAACAGTGTGTGCAATCTGCGCCAGTTGACAACTATCGATTCTGACGCAGTTTCCTCTCTTTCTTTGATTAACTTCTCAATATACTCCAGAACATTGCATTTTGAGCGTTCGCTTTGTTCTGCCATTTCCATTTGCTGGTCAGTAAAGAGAGCCATTGTTGTCGTACTCTTTTTTGACGCAGGACTCGAACGCCATCCGCATAAAGGCAAGTTTCCATATCTTGCTTGGTTTACACTGAATAACGCCATTGTCATCTCGCTTGGGCTTGTACTTTATTCTACCAGCAACGGCTCGCTCGCTTCGTCGTTTATCCCATATAGGGGTAGTAATAGACCTCCTGAGATATTCACGCACTCGTTTGGGTTTGTCATTTCCCGTCTCATAAACAGGATAAGCTTCAAGATAGATGAACCACTCATCTCTCCACTCACTTTTCTTTAATTTGACGGAGACTTTAGTATAATCTAATCTTTTCATAATGGTTTTATATCTTTATAAAGTTTGTCTATTGATTCCTTGTGAGCATACACATAATTACCGATTTGCCGGGTCGGTATTGAGTATTTTCGTATATGAGCATACACGGTGCTGTCATCCAGATGAAATTTCTTGGAAATCTCACCTATTGTATAGCAATCCTCTGGTTCCATGCGGGTACATGGTAACTGGTTTCCTTGGCTTGGTGTCAAGCGGAGACTGTCTTAACGGAAACAGATTCATTAGTTCTCCTTTGCATACAAGTCGTATTCCTTTCTCTGGCTCAATGAAGGAAATCTTTTTCATGTAGATGAGCCTATAAATGGTTGAGCGGCTTGCACCAAACATAGCATACGCTTCCGTTATGCTGATATACTCTTTAGACTTGGGCATATTGCTTACAATCTTGTCCAGTTCAAGTTGGCGTTTTTCTTCATCATGCTTACGCTTCCACGCCACCTTGGAGCATTTGGGTGAACAATACCAGGACTCCAAAGTCCTTGCGAAGAACTCTTCTCCGCACACAGGACATTTCCGTACTATCTTATACTTTGCTACTGCCATAATTCATTCATTTTGTAGTTCTTAATATCTATTCTTCTCATCATATCTACTTTTTTCTTACAGGTACAAATGAGGTACAGATGTTTATAATAATAACGCAAAGATAGCAATATTATTATTGTGTACGGCCAAAAACCAAAAGAAAAGCGTGTAACTCATTGAGCTACACGCTTTCCTTATGATAATATTCTTATTTCTATAGGAGCTTACTTCACTTCCTCGAAGTCAGCATCCTGAACGTTATCGCCATGCTTGCTATTATCTTGCTGGCCAGCACCACCATTCATATCAGGACCAGCCTGTGCTCCACCTTGCGCACCGCTCTGTGCATACATTTCAGCACTTTGCAGCCTGGAAAGCAGTATTGATTTCTGCCATAGCAGTATCAATAGCAGCCAAATCTTGTGCCTTGTGAGCATCTTTCAATTTCTGCAAAGCAGCTTCAATCGGAGCTTTCTTATCAGCAGGCAACTTATCACCTAATTCTTTCAACTGATTTTCAGTAGAGAAGATTACGCTGTCAGCCTGGTTCAGCTTGTCGATCTTTTCACGTTCTTTCTTATCTGCTTCAGCATTAGCTTCAGCTTCAGCCTTCATCTTTTCGATTTCTTCCTTGCTCAAACCGCTGGAAGCTTCGATACGGATAGCCTGTTCTTTACCAGTAGCCTTATCCTTTGCAGATACTTTCAAGATACCGTTGGCATCGATATCAAATGTAACCTCAATTTGAGGAACACCACGACGAGCCGGAGCAATACCTGTCAAGTTGAACTGACCGATTGATTTGTTCTGTGCAGCCATCGGACGTTCTCCCTGTAATACGTGGATAGTAACTTCCGTCTGGTTATCGGCAGCAGTAGAGAATGTTTCACTCTTACGAGCCGGAATGGTAGTGTTAGCGTCGATCAACTTAGTCATTACACCACCCAGTGTTTCGATACCCATTGACAACGGAGTAACATCCAACAATACCACACCTTTGATTTCGTCTGTCAAAACAGCACCTTGTACAGCAGCACCAATTGCTACCACTTCATCCGGGTTCACCCCTTTAGAAGGAGCCTTGCCGAAGAAATCCTCTACCAATTTCTGAACAGCCGGGATACGTGAAGAACCACCCACAAGGATTACTTCATCAATATCAGCATTGTTCAAACCAGCATCGCTCATTGCTTTCTTACATGGTTCCAGACAAGCCTGAATCAATTCGTGAGCCAAAGATTCGAATTTTGCACGAGTCAAAGTCTTCACCAAGTGCTTAGGCACACCACCCACCGGCATGATATACGGCAAGTTGATTTCTGTACTTGTAGAAGAGGAAAGTTCAATCTTAGCTTTTTCTGCAGCTTCTTTCAGACGTTGCAAAGCCATCGGATCCTGAGTCAAGTCAGCACCTTCGTCATTTTTGAATTCCTGTACCAACCAATTGATGATTACCTGGTCGAAGTCATCACCACCCAGGTGAGTGTCACCATTTGTAGAAAGTACTTCAAACACACCACCACCAAATTCAAGGATAGAGATATCGAATGTACCACCACCAAGGTCGAATACAGCAATCTTCATATCTTTGTGAGCCTTATCCAGACCGTAAGCAAGAGCTGCGGCTGTCGGTTCGTTTACAATACGTTTTACTTCCAGACCGGCAATCTGTCCGGCTTCTTTTGTAGCCTGACGTTGAGAGTCGGAGAAATAAGCAGGAACGGTGATGACTGCTTCTGTTACTTCCTGTCCAAGATAGTCTTCAGCAGTCTTCTTCATTTTCTGAAGAATCATTGCAGAGATTTCCTGCGGAGTATACAGACGTCCGTCAATATCAACACGCGGAGTGTTGTTGTCACCTTTCACTACTTTATAAGGAACACGAGTCACCTCCTTCTGTACCTGATCCCAAGTTTCACCCATGAAACGTTTGATAGAGAAGATTGTACGTGTAGGGGTTCGTAGCCTGACGTTTTGCAGGATCACCCACCTTACGTTCACCGCCATCTACGAAAGCGACAACAGAAGGAGTCGTACGTTTACCTTCACTGTTTGCAATTACTACAGGTTCGTTACCTTCGAATACGGCAACACAAGAGTTTGTAGTTCCTAAGTCAATACCAATAATTTTTTTCCCATGATCGTTATTTTTTTTATTTATTATTTATTCATTGATTTCTTTTTTGTCCGGTTGTTTCTCCGGCTCTTATCAAAGGAGCCTCGTCGCGAACGGACGCTTACTAAAAAGCAAACCGTGTGCCAAAAAGAAATTATACGAATGCATGACATAATATCTGCCAAAAGACAGTTTTAATAAATAAACACTGCTGACATAGTCATATTCAAAGCCAATCAACAACTGTTTCTTTAAACAAATACAGGCGACTCTGGTTCGATGAAAGAAAAAAAAAAATATGCCTGTGTCGTCATGTGCGACACAGGCATATCCTATTATATAGATTGATCTATTTATTACTTTTCCAGCACGATGACCAATGCGCCATTTGCATCATACAAGCCAATGCCGCCACCGGACAACACATCGAATGACTTCACTTCATTGATAGCTTTCAGCACCTTACCTTCTGTTTCCATATCAGGACAAGCCATCATTGTGCTCGCTACTCCCGGGAAAAAAGAAATTGATTTGGCATTGCTGGTACTGGTTTCAAAACCGCCATTAATCAAATTGCATCCTGCATTGCCATGAATTGTTTTCTTTCTTCACGTCAAAAGCAAATGAAAGGTTGTTTTTCCATTCCGGAAGGAATTGCTTCACCATTCACTTCTTTTATTTTCCATTCTCCATTCAAAACCGAAAGTTTCACATCAGCCTCCTTCTTTTGTAGAACGACAACCGGACGGTTGGACGAATTGCAAAGAAACACTTTGTCCTTACCTGCCTTCTTATATCCTTTTACTTGCGCAAAAGCATTCAATACATTATTTTCAGTAGTCATATCCGGACACATCATCCGAGTACTAGCCATCCCTGTAAGTTCAAGGCTTCCCGGCTTCGCATTTACATCGAAACTGCCCATCATACGATTACATCCGCTATTGCCGGACACACGACCGGTCGCTGTATCAAAAGCGATAAAAGGAAGGGTTCTACTTTCGCCCGGAGCGATTTTCGAGCCGTTGACTTCTATAATATTCCATTCACCATTGATAGATGACAGGGGGATTGCCTTCTCAACCGAACGGCACGAAGACATTGCAAGTGCTGCACCAGCAATGCAAATTGAAACAAATACTTTCTTCATATTGTTATAACGTTTAAGTTAAAATCGAGGGCAAAGATATCAAAAAGATTGGGAAATAACATCCAATGCAACATAAAATATATACATTTGCCAGTAAATGTACAACAAACGAACAATTTACATAGTTCACTTAAAGTAAACAAATATGAGAATAATTGTCCTGTCTTTGATTCTATTCTGCTGTGGTACGTCTCCTATCATAGCCCAAAGTGATTACATCGTCACTACTCCTTCTGCACAGGAAATCCCTGTAGGCCAAGAAGAACAGTTTATCAAAAGTAACTTTCCGTTGCTACCGCTGGGCAAATGGACACCCGGGATGAAATTTATGTTCGTTCCATCTCCACGGAGCATGTTCCTTCCCACCCTTTCCAGCTACGAGACCGAGAAAGGGGTAGACAACAGCCTGCTGAAACATAAAATACTCACTTTCACGGGAACTGAAGAGAAAGCTCAGAATATCCCCCAACGGGACTAACTACTCCACTCGCTTCATCTTCGAATGTGAGGGAGGAAAATATTATTATGAGATAAAGAATATGCGGCTGGAGGAGATCTCCGAAAAAGGCTCCCCGTGCCGGCATCAACGGATTGGTTTATCTGAAAGATGTGGATACTGCTAAAGAGCTGTTGGTAGGAAAAACAGTCTATATACAAGCAGAAAGTGTCCGGATAGACGATGCCAACAATTATTCCGGTTACCGGGATATAGCCATTCCCGTCAATACGGAAGCAACGATTACCGCTATCGGAGTCGGCAGTCAGGCATATCCGGCAAAAAATCGTATTCAAAGATACACAGGGACATTCTTATTATCTGGAAGTTGCCCTCTCACGAACAAACTCCGGCATGGGACCTGAATGATTTTCAAGGAGAAAAGAGAATGAAATATTTCTCAAATGCATTCAGTTTCACCAATAAGAGTCTAGGCACTATCGAAAGCCTGAAAAATAAATATATGGGAATGACAGTTTATCCTAAAAAGGTGCTGCCAGCCAAAAGAATCGTATCTTTTGAAGACAAGCAGACCGAATCACGCGTTCACTTGCCCCGATATACGGTTCTGCAAATAAAAGAGATAAGATTATCTCCTCCCCCGGCAGTCTGGCTATTCTTTCATTAGAAGACAATGACGGAGCGATCTATGAATTGGAAACCGATCTGAAAATATGATGTTATCGTCAGAAATGAAAATTATATCGAAGACTTTTTTTCGGATTCGAAGATATACATAAAAAATATCCGGGTATCACAGAAAATCGTTGGCAGATTATCTCCCGGGGAGATCTGGAGACGGGCATGAGTACAGTGGAATGTCGTTTATCCATTGGCGATCCGATAGAAATCGAGCTGAAAAAAGACAGTCGTTTCGAAACTTGGTTCTACAATGGCAAAACGCTGAATTCGAAAACGGAACCTTGCAACGTTACAAATAAAAAGGAGTAGCTGCGAATGATTATCTGAAAATAATCACGTATATTTGCAAAGCTAACAATTCCAATATTCTTAATATTTTAATTCGCAATTAACGAAATGGGTAGAGTTCTTATTATTGGTGCGGGCGGTGTTGGCACTGTCGTTGCGCACAAAGTGGCACAAAAATGCCGATGTATTTACAGATATCATGATTGCCAGTCGTACGAAAGAGAAATGCGATAAAATCGTCGAGGCAATAGGTAACCCCAATATAAAAACAGCTAAAGTTGACGCAGACAATGTAGAGGAGCTGGTAGCCTTATTCAATTACTTTAAACCCGAAATGGTGATTAACGTTGCTCTTCCTTATCAGGACCTTACCATAATGGAGGCTTGTCTGAAAGCTGGAGTGAACTATCTGGACACCGCTAACTACCGAGCCGAAGGATGAAGCTCACTTTGAATACAGTTGGCAATGGGCTTACCACGATCGCTTCAAAGAAGCCGGTCTGACAGCTATCCTTGGTTGCGGATTCGACCCGGGAGTCAGCGGCATCTATACCGCTTATGCAGCAAAGCATTACTTCGATGAAATTCAGTATCTGGACATTGTGGACTGTAATGCCGGTAATCATCATAAAGCATTTGCTACAAACTTCAATCCGGAAATAAACATCCGCGAAATTACACAAAACGGACGCTATTATGAAAATGGCAAATGGGTAACTACCGGTCCGCTGGAAATCCATAAAGACCTGACATACCCAAACATCGGTCCGCGTGACTCTTATCTTCTTTATCACGAAGAACTGGAATCTTTGGTGAAACATTACCCGACAATCAAACGTGCACGTTTCTGGATGACTTTCGGACAAGAGTATCTGACTCATTTACGTGTCATCCAAAATATAGGTATGGCCCGTATCGACGAGGTTGATTACAACGGAATGAAGATTGTACCATTGCAATTCTTGAAGGCTGTATTGCCTAACCCGCAGGATTTAGGAGAAAACTACGAAGGAGAAACCTCTATCGGTTGTCGTATCCGCGGTTTGAAAGATGGCAAGGAACGTACTTTACTATGTATACAACAACTGTAGTCACCAGGAAGCTTATCAGGAAACCGGTATGCAGGGAGTAAGCTACACCACCGGAGTTCCGGCAATGATCGGAGCCATGATGTTCTTCAAAGGTGAGTGGAAGCGTCCGGGTGTAAACAACGTAGAAGAGTTCAATCCGGATCCGTTTATGGAACAACTCAACAAGCAAGGTCTTCCCCTGGCATGAAGAGTTCGACAAAAATCTGGAATTATAAGAGTAGACTTGTTCATTAAAAAGATAGTTATGATAAACGTAGGAGATAAAGCACCGGAAATCTTAGGCATCAATGAAAAAGGCGAAGAAATCCGTTTAAGTGCTTATAAAGGAAAAAAGATTGTGTTGTACTTCTACCCGAAGGACAGTACATCAGGGTGCACGGCACAAGCGTGTAATCTGCGCGACAACTATTCCGAACTACGTAAAGCCGGCTATGAAGTAATCGGTGTCAGCGTAGACAATGAAAAGTCGCACCAGAAATTCATCGAAAAAAACAATCTTCCTTTCTACTCTGATTGCTGACACTGACAAAAAGGTTAGTAGAAGAATTTGGAGTATGGGGGAGAAAAGAAACTGTATGGCCGTGCTTATATGGGTACTTTCCGCACTACTTTCCTGATTAATGAAGAAGGAATCGTAGAACGGATTATCACTCCCAAAGAAGTGAAGACCAAGGAACATGCCTCACAGATTTTAAATCAATAACTCCATTAATTATATAAGAATAAGGTATGGCAAAGAAAGATGAACTTAATTTTTGAAACAGATAATAAAATGGCATCAAGCGAAAAACTAAAAAGCCTTACAGGCTGCCATGGAAAAGATAGAAAAAGAGCTTCGGTAAAGGTTCTATCATGAAAATGGGTGATGATAGTGTTGAACAAGTAGAAGTGATCCCGACAGGCTCTATTGCCTTGAACGTGGCACTTGGTGTTGGAGGTTACCCCTAGAGGTAGAATCATCGAAATCTATGGCCCGGAGTCTTCCGGTAAAACAACATTGGCTATCCACGCCATTGCTGAAGCACAAAAGGCCGGCGGTATCGCTGCTTTTATTGATGCCGAACACGCTTTCGACCGTTTCTACGCATCTAAACTGGGAGTGAATATTGATGATCTTTATATCTCTCAACCGGACAACGGAGAGCAGGCGTTGGAGATTGCGGAACAACTGATTCGTTCTTCTGCTATCGACATCATCGTTATCGACTCTGTAGCTGCACTGACCCCTAAAGCGGAAATCGAAGGCGACATGGGTGACAACAAAGTAGGTCTTCAGGCACGTTTGATGTCTCAGGCACTCCGTAAGTTGACAGCTGCTGTGAGCAAGACACGTACGACTTGTATTTTCATCAACCAGTTGCGTGATAAGATCGGTGTAATGTTCGGAAACCCAGAAACAACGACTGGTGGTAATGCTTTGAAGTTCTACGCTTCTGTACGTATGGATATCCGTGGTAGCCAACCGATCAAAGATGGCGAAGAAGTTCTCGGTAAACTGACTAAGGTGAAAGTAGTGAAGAACAAAGTAGCACCTCCTTTCCGCAAAGCTGAATTTGACATCATGTTTGGTGAAGGTATCTCCCACTCCGGAGAAATCATCGACTTGGGTGCCGAATTGGGAATTATCAAGAAGAGTGGTTCATGGTATAGCTACAATGATACTAAGTTAGGACAAGGACGTGATGCCGCTAAACAATGCATTATGGATAATCCTGAATTGGCAGAAGAACTGGAAGGACTGATTTTTGAAGAATTGAAGAAGAAATAAATAGCTTTAGATCTGTTTATCCGTAGGCTGAAAGCTAAGTAAACAAAGGTGGGGAGAAAGTCGTTTACGATCATTCTCCCACCTTTTTCTTTTTTATATCATTCTCTCTTTTATCCCTTATACAAAATAAATGTATGCCAATGTACTCAAGCTGATAATTATCCAAAGCAATATTCCTTGAATCAGAGGTTTAATTCCAACGGCTTTCAAAACATCAATAGAAAGAGAAGCACCGATAAAGAACATAGTTATCGTCAAAGTCTTACGGGCAATACCGTTGATAGCTGCTCCCCCTAATTGTGGCACTCCATCCAGTAAATAAGTATTTACCACCAATGCCAATACGAAGAAGAGGATAAACCATGGAATACTGATCTTTTGTCCTTTGCTCTTGAAAATAAAGGAAGTAGCAAAAGCCATCGGGATAATCCAAAGCGCACGGGTCAGTTTAATAGTAGTAGCCACTTTCAAAGCTTCCTCACCATAGGCAGCACCGGCTCCTACTACGGAACTCGTATCATGAATAGCAATGGCCGCCCATGTACCGAATTGTTGCTGATCCATATTTAATGCATGACCAATGGCAGGGAAAATGAAAAGTGCAATAGCGTTCAAGATAAAGATTGTACCTAATGCCACAGACATTTCACTGTCCTTCGCTTTCAACACCGGTCCCACTGCTGCGATAGCACTACCACCACAGATAGCAGTTCCCGAACTGATAAGATAAGCTGTATTCCGGTCGATCTTGAACAACTTACGTCCAATAAACCAGCCTATTACCAAGGTTCCGATCACTGAAATGACCGTAAATTCCATACCTTCCTTACCGGAAGCTAAAGCAGAATGAAGATTCATACCAAATCCCAATCCTACAACTGAATATTGCAACAGATATTTCGATGTTTTCTTATTAAACTTAGGATGTGCTTGTCCGCAAGTCAATGCAAAAAATAAGTCCGAGGAACAAAGCAACCGGAGGAGTTACCCAAGCCGACCATGCTTCCAATCCTGGAATATAGTCTAAAAAAAGAAAGAAAGTCAGAGTAGGAAAGCAGTGCAACATAAATCATTTTATTATTTGCCTGCAAAGTTTTTTTGTAGCTGTTGAAATCATATCTTTTTATCTTTAATTGTTTTCCGGGTGCAAAGGTACGGTAAACAATCAAGACCCACCAATAGTTTCTAATTATGCATTATAACTTTTAATTATAAGCATACTCTCTCCCAACTACTCTTACACTGTTACAATGTCTTTCCCAAAAGGCGATAATGCCAAAAGATGCCAACTTGAAATGTTGTAATCCAAAAGGGATTCCGATAATGGTAATACACAATATAGCCCCGAAAACCAAATGGGACAGACAGATCCAAATGCCACCCAAAAATATCCACAGGATATTCATCAATATATAAAGGCAACCGCCAGAACGGTTTCCACTTCTTACTTCTTTACCGAAAGGCCACAAAGCAAGTCCGGCCAACTTCAATGTTTGCATTCCAAAAGGAATGCCGATAATGGTCAGCATCATCAATAAACTCGAAATGAGATATTCTCGACAGCAGTAAAGATACCACCAAGCAGCAGCCACAATAGATTCATTAAACAGCCCATATAAAAATTGTATTAGTTATTTTTCCAATTTTCTTTTTTGTTGTCTCATCCACTTTACCCTGATAATAGCGATCTATCACTTGCTGAAACAAATCATCCGAAGCAACTTCATTAAAAAGCGTCATGCATGACAATACTTTCATCGCATCTAACGAACCGAAAACTTCCTGCGCCGTTTTATTTTTCAATTGAAGAAAAACAGACGTTATTTCACGAAGTCTTTCTCCCAAAATTGGATGGGCAAGATATGCTTCAGCCTCTTCTTTGCCGCTAAGACCATAATACTGTGAATTATAACTCATGCCCAATCCTTTCAGTTGAGGAAATATATACCAAATCCAATGGGAATATTTCCGCCCGTTTCTAACTTCTGCAAGGGCTTGTTCATAATCACCTCGCTGGGCATCTAAAAATCGTTGTAAGTTATAGTTGGTCATAGATACTTCTCGCATTTTTTTTTAAGTTATCATACTTTCAGGAGATAACAGAATCAAATAAGTGATTTATTTCGAATCACAGCACTTTTTTTCAATTCTATTAAAGCCGAGACTTCGTTTTTCCTTATTAATGTACTTCTCTATTTCATAGGGTTTATATCCTAATTTAGTATATAACAGAAGCCCACTCGTATTAGCATCAAAACAAGACAAATGAAGCTCCGATACATTATATTTCTTTTTCCCAATATCTTCCATAGCATTTATCAGAAATGTGCCAACGCCACGATTACGAAAACAAGGACTTACTATTACATTTCCAATAGCACAATATTGAGATTCTCTTACCTCATAGAAATTTGCAAACCCTACTACTTCATTATTAAATAAAACAACAGTCGAATCAAATCTATCTTTTTATTGTATTCTTTAATTGATTGATTGTTAAAGGAAAATCAGCTTTTAGGAAACATAAAAAAACAGTTCCTGCTTGTTTCGAGGTAATTTTTACAAACAGTTTCTAAATCGTCAAACGTAAAATCTCTATAAGTAAGTTTTTCTTTTTCCATAATAATCATGCTGATACCCTCCATTTCTTTTCTACATACAATATTATAACCGACTTTGCTATATAGATGCAAAGTATTGGGTGTCTCTTCGCCTGTAAAAAGAGAAAACTTATGACAGTGAGGAAATAACCGTTCTATTTCAGTCATAAGTTCTCTACCTATACCTTTTATTCTGAAAATCGGGATGCACTATCAATTTACCAATATGACATACTCTATTTTCATCCATACATCCCCTGACAGAACCTACAATCTGTCCATCATCTGATACGTATTTTAGAATAATGCCTGTCTGATACTCATCACAAATCTCATCCTGATTTTGCAACAAAGGGGGAAGATCGAATTTATTCATTCGTTCGGCCACCACCATAAAAAGATTTCTTTTGCAAAGATAAAATGTTTACCAAATCATTTTCTTCAGCTTGCATGATATTAGTATGACTCATAATATTACAAATATACACTTTTCTAAAAACTAACAGAAGCATTGCATCCACTTTTTAGAAAATAATATATTAAGCATAAAATCCCGTTATATCCTTTCTCTTTAATCATCTTCATTCCCTCCCAAACTATTAATAGAAAACTTCTTCTTTATTAAGGATAAACTTCTTTTTGTCAAATAGAAAACTTATCTTTGTATAAGAGTAAACTATAAATGCAAGCTTTGATTATAAAAATGAAAGCTTTGTTTTTATAAACGCAAGCTTCAATTATAAAAACAAAAGTTGCATTTATAGTTTATAATTAATCAAAAGGAACTTTACTATTAGAAGAAAGGAAGTTTGCCTCTAATACAAAAGAACTTATCTATTAATACTTTAAACAATAGATGATATGGCAAGATATATCATGGAGGAGATGCCCGATCTTCAGAAAACAGGCAAAAGAATTACTTATCCTAAATTTGCGCGGATAGATAATACAAGCATAAAAAGTTAGCGCAACGAGTTGGCGACGTCAGGTGGATTCAGTGCAGGAGACATAGAAGGCGTACTACTTCAGACCGCCATTGAAATGGCGCATTTGATGGCAGAAGGACGTTCGGTAAAGATAGACGGAATAGGAACGTTTACTCCCTCTCTTACTTTAGGCAGAGACAAGGAGCGGGAAGATCCGGAAGAAGGTGGGAGTCATCGCAACGCACAAAGTATCTTTATAGGAGGTGTAAATTTCCGGGTAGACCGAGAAATGGTGAGAAATATCAGCGAAAGATGCCAACTGGAAAGAGCACCCTGGAAAAAGCAACGATCCTCTAATAAATTCACACCGGAACAACGACTGGCATTAGCCCTAAAGTATCTGGACGAACATCCTTTCCTGACCGTTTGGGAATATCGGAAACTAACCGGATTGCTACAAACAGCAGCAACCAATGAACTAAGACAGTGGGGACATCAACCGGATTCTGGAATAGAAATCACAGGAAGAGGAGCACACAGGGTATATATAAAGAAAAAATAGTCGAACGAAGAGGATAACAGTATGAGAAATACCCCGAAAATAGATGAGAAATAACTGTTTTGAGGCCTATTTCACTAAAAGAAACTATGAGAAATAGGCTTTCTCAAAACGTTTCTCATTCAGTAATTACCTGGTTATAAGATTATTATAAAATAATTATGAGAATATGAGAAATGAAAATCATTTTTTCTTATTCTGGAGAAGCGATTGCACGAGAGAAAAAAAGACAAACTTACAGGCTTTTACTATGATGTCCGGCGAAACGCATAAACACTTGGGATAATCCCCCCTCCTGCCCTTGCAGCTGTACAAAAGTTAAATTCGCGCAGCATCGGCATTCCTTTTTATTTCGACTACACGGAGATTGCCAGCTACAAGCTCTTTATGCACCGAACGGATAGAAACAATTCCCATACAATCTGTATGTTCCAAGAAAAGCTTGATACTCTCTGTACTACCGAGATACATCAATACATTTAAAGAAGAAAGTTTGAGATTATGTTGCAATAAGGCACGTTCAAACACATCTAATGTACCGGAGCCCCTCTCCCGCAAAACCAAAGGAATATTCAGCAAATCTTCCGGAGTAATCTCATCCGTGACAGCTAATTTACTCTGTGTATGCACCACGGCAACCAGTTCGTCTTTGCAAAAAAATGGAGTATATTTCAGATTAGGTAAGCGGAAGATCCCTTCGACCAGTCCCAAATCAATCCGATGCTCTTGCAAGGCAGCTTCCACTCCCCGGGAATTTCCATTAATCAAAGAAAGATTGATTTGCGGAAACTTGGCTATAAAAGTTCGCTAACAGAGGAGGAAGTACATATTGCGCAATCGTAGTACTGGCCCCCAATTTCAGTTCGCCGATATATTCATTATGCAACAGATGCATCTCATATTCTAATTGTTTATAATCGTCCAAGATTTTCTCGCTATGTTTCAACAGCAATTCTCCGGCCTTAGTCAGTGAGATTTTGTTCCCTTGACGGTCGAACAAACGAGCTTGATAGTAAGTCTCCAACTCCTGAATATGCTTCGTAATAGCAGGCTGGCTGACAAACAACTCCTGCGAAGCCTTTGTAAAGCTTAGATTCTTCGCTACGCTCTGAAATACTTTTAAACGAAAATCGGACACGGCAATTATGATTAACAGTTAAGAAATCAATGACGAATAATGAATTACAGAAAGAATAAAAGCACAATAGTTATTGCAATTCTTCCGCTTTTTATCCCCAATGCCTGCATAACAGGAAAAGCCAACATATCCCACTTATATTCAACCGATGCTTCAGGCTCATTCATACGGAACTGAATGATCTCTTTGTCCTTTCACCTCATGCAAAGCATCAGTCACTTTCTTTCCATACTCCTCATTGAAAGAAATAACGATCATCCTTTTCACGTCTGCCGAATCGGAAACGATAGAGAGTAAATCCAAAAACAAATCTTCTCTTGACACCATTCCTTCCGATGGAACGCTGGCAAAAGAATATTCACCATAAGGGCTCTGAAACGCAACTCCATTCAATTCTTCCTGCAAACCGGAAGGTTGGCAATATTGCAATCGACTGGATTCTTTATCATACACAAAAAAAGAAATTGCACCTCGTTCTTCCCTTCTGTAATCCCTGCATCCAAGGTTATATAGGTGGTCAACATCGAAAGGTCTATCTCTTTGTAAAGAACGATGCAAAGTTTCTTCAAAAATATCCTTTTATATCCGTTATTACAAAATTCAAAAAGCAGCGTCAATCAACACCACTGTTTCAGCAAGTTTTATTTGGGGCTTATCACTCATATACCATCTATATTATTACAGCGGATAAAGATACTACAATACTTTTATTTATCCACTTTTCAATATTTATTTTCTTTCATCACAGGCTCAGATTACACAAACAAGCGTATCAGGTAACAAATGATATTTTATAGCAAATTCGTCAGTTACTCCCAGATAAAAAGGTCATTTTGTCCTTTAACTCCTTAATACTCATGCTATTTTGTCATATTTTTATACTTGGCAAATCTTTTGCGCCCTCTTAGGTGTTATTAAAAACGTGAAATAAGAAAGGAGAACAACGATATGAACTTTAACAATTTTACCATCAAATCTCAAGAAGCGGTACAGGAGGCTGTTAATCTGGTACAAAGCCGGGGCCAACAGGCTATCGAACCCGCCCATATCCTGCATGGAGTTATGAAGGTAGGCGAAAATGTCACTAACTTCATCTTCCAAAAACTTGGTATGAATGGACAGCAAGTAGCTCTCTGTGGTCGACAAGCAAATCGACTCCCTGCCGAAAGTATCCGGCGGAGAACCGTATCTGAGTCGTGAATCTAATGAAGTATTACAGAAAGCAACGCAGTATTCTAAGGAAATGGGTGATGAGTTTGTTTCATTAGAGCATATCATACTAGCATTGCTGACTGTGAAAAAGTACCGTCTCCACTATCTTGAAAGATGCCGGTATGACGGAAAAAGAATTACGCAATGCCATCAGCGAGTTGAGGAAAGGAGAAAAAGTAACGTCACAATCTAGTGAAGATACTTATCAATCATTGGAAAAGTATGCTATCAACCTGAACGAAGCTGCCCGTAGCGGAAAACTGGATCCCGTAATCGGACGTGATGAAGAAATCCGCCGAGTATTTACAGATATTGAGCCGCCGTACAAAGAATAATCCGATTCTAATCGGTGAACCGGGAACTGGTAAAACAGCAATCGTAGAAGGTTGGCACATCGTATCCTTCGCGGAGACGTGCCTGAAAACCTGAAAAACAAACAGGTCTATTCACTGGATATGGGAGCACTGGTTGCCGGTGCAAAGTACAAAGGTGAATTTGAAGAACGATTGAAATCAGTTGTCAATGAGGTGAAGAAATCAGAAGGTGATATTATTCTGTTCATTGATGAGATTCATACACTGGTAGGAGCCGGAAAGGGTGAAGGCGCCATGGATGCTGCAAACATTCTAAAACCTGCCTTAGCTCGTGGAGAACTACGTTCTATCGGAGCAACAACCCTCGACGAATATCAAAAGTACTTCGAAAAGGACAAAGCATTGGAGCGTCGTTTCCAAATCGTACAAGTGGATGAACCGGACAACTTCAGTACCATTTCCATCCTTCGCGGATTGAAAGAGCGTTATGAGAACCATCATCATGTACGTATCAAAGACGATGCCATCATTGCTGCCGTCGAATTGAGTAGCCGTTACATCACCGACCGTTTCTTACCCGATAAAGCGATCGACCTGATGGATGAAGCTGCCGCCAAACTCCGTATGGAAGTAGATTCTGTCCCAGAAGAGCTGGATGAAATCTCACGCAAAATCAAGCAGCTGGAAATCGAACGGGAAGCTATTAAACGTGAAAACGATAAACCGAAACTGGAAATCATCGGTAAGGAAGCTTGCCGAACTTAAAGAACAGGAAAAAGTCCTTTTTAAAGCCAAATGGCAAAATGAAAAAACACTGATGGATAAAATCCAACAGAATAAAGTTGAGATAGAGAATCTTAAATTTGAAGCAGAAAAAGCAGAACGTGAAGGAGACTATGGTAAAGTAGCCGAAATCCGTTACGGTAAACTTCAGGCTTTGGACAAAGAGATAGAAGATACTCAAAAGCAGCTACGTGATATGCAAGGCGATAAAGCCATGATTAAGGAAGAGGTAGATGCTGAGGACATTGCCGATGTTGTTTCCCGCTGGACTGGTATTCCTGTCAGCAAGATGCTGCAAAGTGAAAAAAGGATAAACTGTTGCACTTGGAAGAAGAACTTCATCAACGTGTAATTGGTCAGGACGAAGCGATTGAAGCCGTGGCAGATGCTGTGCGCCGTAGTCGTGCCGGATTACAAGATCCAAAACGTCCGATCGGGTCATTTATCTTCCTGGGAACCACCGGCGTAGGTAAGACCGAATTAGCAAAGGCATTGGCAGAGTTCCTGTTTGATGACGAAACGATGATGACTCGTATCGACATGAGTGAGTATCAGGAAAAGCATAGTGTCTCCCGTCTGGTCGGAGCGCCTCCGGGATATGTTGGATACGATGAGGGCGGTCAGTTGACAGAAGCTATACGACGGAAACCTTATTCTGTTGTTTTGTTTGACGAAATAGAAAAGGCTCATCCGGATGTTTTCAATATCCTGTTACAGGTATTGGATGACGGACGACTGACTGACAATAAAGGAAGGGTGGTCAACTTCAAAAATACCATTATCATCATGACTTCAAATATGGGCAGTTCTTATATACAAAGTCAGATGGAGAAGTTGCATGGTTCCAATAAGGAAGAAGTAATTGAAGAAACGAAGAAGGAAGTCATGAATATGTTGAAAAAGACGATTCGCCCGGAATTCCTGAACCGTATTGATGAAACGATCATGTTCTTACCATTGAACGAAAAAGGAAATCAAGCAAATCGTACTCTTTACAAATTAAAGGGAGTACAGAAAATGCTTGCCGAAAACGGAGTGGAACTGAAACTGACGGAAGGAGCATTGGACTTCTTATCTCAAGTGGGATATGATCCAGAATTTGGAGCTCGTCCGGTAAAGAGGGCTATTCAACGTTATCTATTGAACGATCTATCCAAAAAGTTACTTTCCCAAGAAGTCGACCGCAGCAAAGCAATTACCGTTGACGCTGGTGGAGACGGATTGGTATTCAGAAATTAAGAGTTTCCATTTAAATAGAATGCCGGCATGCTTAATAAGAAGCATACCGGTATTATTTATATCCCTGAATATGTAAATCTCCGGACTTCCGGTTGGCAATTCGGATGGCTCATTACCAAAACATAGGTACCCTGTTGAGGGATTTCCATAGTCAATAAAGGCAAAGCAAAATTTATGTTTGCCTCTTTTAGTTCTCCCTGTGAATCGTAAAGGAATACCATTGTACCTGCTAACAAACCTGTTAGGCATAATGTCCCTTTTTCATTGTCCAAACGGACGTTTACTTCTTTATTTGTTATTGTCTCCATACCCTACATCAAAAACCATCTGCTCCCCTAGAAGGCTATTAAAAATAAAAAGCGTGGGAACTTACTACAATTATCCCCCCTTGACGCTTTAGACATCTACTAGCTAAATCATGCAAAACAACTAATGTTCAACCACATATTTACATACATGGCAGAACACGAGCGTTTAAACATTATTCCCAAGTAGTTCAATATTGTCCAGGTCTCAAGTCTTGAATAATATCTTTATAACGCTTTTGTTCTCTATTGTTATTCGCCGTTCACTACTGCTATTCCCAAGAATAGTGAACAGCGACAAAGATACATAAAAAAGCATCATTATTTACAATATAAGTAGAAGATATTTATTTTAGTAAAAGATTACCCAAATAATACTAATTTTTTCCTGAACATACAAGTGTTTATACGAAAAAAACATGATAAGCATTTAAAATGCTTATCATGTTCTCTATTTTTTGATTAAATAAACGGTACAGATTACTCTGCAACTTCTTCTTCCTTAATCTCTCCTTCCGGTTTAAATTCTGTGATTCCATTAGAAATCAAGATGTTATACCAAGCTACCAATTTCTTGATATCGGCTACATATACGCGTTCACGATCAAAGTTTGGTAATACTTCAGCCAAGTATTCACGCAATTGTTCAGGAGTAGCCTTTTTCGGGTCGATAGAAGCCTGCGCTGATTTCTCTTTCTCTTTTATTGCTTCCAGCACATCATACAAAGGCACTTCTGCATCGTCCGTATACATTGCTATATCGGCCAAAGAGATAATTTTTTCATTACCATAAGCGGGGAAACGTTTCTTTTCAGCATTGACTGATTCAACAATCAACATATTTTTTCCTTGCGAAATAAGTTTGTATAATCCCGGTTTACCTGAGATAGACAAGATAGTCTTCAACATAGTATATATCCTTTTATTTATTAATTATTTTTTGCGGAGCAAAGGTAATGATTATTTTTAGATAGCAAAGAAATAAGCTCCAAAACCTGCGGAATTACCGGTGTTTCATCATCATTGACTATCACGAAATCAGCATGACTTCTCTTAACTTCATCACTCATTTGTGCCTCGATACGCTTCATCACCTGTTCTCTCGATGAACAATCCCGTTTTATGGCGCGCTCCACTCTCACTTCCAGCGGCGCATATATCATAACCAGAAAATCAACTTCATCCTTAAAACCAGCCTCCACCAGTATTGCAGACTCCATACCTACCAATTGTTCACCACCAAACCGGGCAGCCCACCGACGAAAATCTTCTTTCACCTGCGGATGAATAATCTCATTCACTTTCCGCACATGCTCCTGATGACCGAACATATAAGAAGCCAACAAAGAACGATTCAACTCTCCACCCTGAAACACATCCTGACCAACCAGATCACAAAGCCCCCGGCGAATCACCGGATCTGTCTGTGTGATTCGCTTTGCTTCTATATCTGAAATATAAACAGGAATTCCCATTATTCCAAATAATCTGGAAACCACACTTTTCCGCTACCGATACCACCGGTTATACCAATCTTAATCGACATTAGAAGTAATTTGTTCTATCAAGAAGTCCACTTGCTCGGGAACAATACGTATTTGATTTATTCCACTTGGAAACGATTTCAATTTAACTGTATATTTATCAGAGCCAAGCTTCAGCAATTCTTCATAAGAGATATTGATGATAAAATCGCTTGCTTTTTATGCTGCGGAACCGCTTTTAACCCCACCTGGAAAGTTATCTGAACTTTGGAAGGGAAGGTACGTAATGCCTTATCGGCTGGGAAATTAACTCCGTGCAATGGCACCTCTACTGTTTTCTCCGTATAAATATCTACCGGAAAGGTCATTTCTACCGAAGCCGGAACAAACTTCACTCCTCTTTCAGAAGTCAGCGGAACTCGTCGCCGGGTTGTATCTGAAATATTCTCCAAAGTTTATATTTTGAGGTATATATGCAGTTGTTATAGTATCCAGAATTCCTTCCGGAGCATAAACTAATACAGAGTCCGGATTACAAATCGTATCTGATACATAATATTGAAGTCCGGCTGTCACTTTTCCCTGAAAGCGGACAGGTACTAACTTAGACTTTCCTTCAGAATAGATATACTCTAATGTATCCGGCTTGATTGAAAGAATTTTGGAAGACACATTCAATTGACTCAATATCTTTTTTCTCAAAATCAGATGCGTAAATCTTCACATGATTATCTTTTTCCTTTATAATCAAGAAAACCTAGATTTACCGGGAAAAAAACTTTTCCCCAGCATATAATTGAGCAGCACCGTACCTTTATCTTTCACTCTGACGCGAAGTTCGGAAGGCGGTTCCGAAAGTCAGCACTACATTATTGGGGAACATCTTTTTATTCGTACCGGAATGGAGAACTCTGCTTCATAGTCATTATTGAGCGTCTGAAGCAACCAGAATCCACCGGCTATCAGGAAGAAAAATAAAAAAATTAAGAACTCTCTGCTCTTATCACTGAGCAGAAAGTCCTTAATTTTCTTTGATAGTTTTAAATATGTATATTTTATATTCCTACGATCAAACATAGGCATTTATTTACCAACTATTATTTAGATTGATTGCTAGCAGCTGAAGCATCAGCGAAAATAGAATTCTTGTCTATTTTAATCTTTACATTAGAAGCAATCTCAAGTACTATGTAATCGTCAGTAATTTCCTTGATTGTTCCGTGGATACCACCTGCAGTAATCACATTCTGATTTACCTGAAGAGATTTACGGAAATTTGCTATTTCTTTTTGCTTCTTATTCTGAGGACGGATCATAAAGAAATACATGATAACAAACATAGCTATCAGCATGATCCACATCATACTTCCACCTCCCGCTACGCCGGCAGGAGCTTGCAATAATACAGTCAATAGGTTCATAAATAATCAAGTTTTAATTTCTACTATATGGACAAAGGTATCAGTTTTTTAGTCAACTTACCTTCTTTTTTAATTGATTAACTATTCCATCCAACGTTCCGTTGATAAAGCTTCCGCTCTTGGCAGTACTATACAACTTCGCGATTTCTACATATTCATTTAACGAAACACTCACCGGAATGTTCGGGGAAACTTAGAATTTCTGCTAAAGCAGTCTGCATAATGATAATATCCATAAATGCAATGCGGTCCAAATCCCAGTTTTTTTTGTATTCTCACTCACCAAATGACGGTAATAGTCAGCATTCAATATGGTGCGACGGAACAGACGACGTGCAAACTCCTGATCTTCGTCATCTTTAAATTCGGGAAGCAGTTCCTGGTTGGCACCCTTCTTTTTCATCAAAGCGTTTGATTGTTTTCAAGACGAACGTGTCTACAATTTCCTTGTCATCATTCCAGTACAGACTCTGGTCTTCCAATACCTGATCAAGAGAATCATTATTAAAGATATATGTTTATATAGAGTTTTCTCCATAATTCACGAATCGGCCTCGTATGAGTGATCATCAGAAGCCATATAATCTTTATAAATATCGCTTTCTACAATTTTCTCATAAAGCTCTTTGACAAAATCCTGGTCGTTTGTCCAAGGTTCTTTTCTGATTAGCTATAAACTCCGTCAATTGTTTATTGACTTCCAATTGAGCAATAAACTTGTTATCTACGAACTTCCTGTTGGGATACAATTCTTCTGTAGTAGGTGCCAGTTTTGCTTTTGCCGCATCAATGCGCTTTTGTGCATACTCTGTCAATGCCATCATCAGCATTAACAAATAATTATAAAGGTCATACGCCTTTGAAAGGCTGAAGAATAACTCTTTCTCTGCTGAGTCTAGATTTTTGCTGCCATTCTGATAATAGGCATATACTATCTGTATAATCTTAAGACGAATAAGAACTCTGTTGATCATAATTCAAATTAATACTGTTGTTATCGAACTGCAAAAGTAGATATTTTTAATGAGTTTCCACTAATAAATCACATTTTTTAATGCAGTATTTGATTCTCTGCGCTTTTTCTTTTGACAGTTTAAAAAAAATATCCAATTTTGAAGCCGATTATTAACGGACCGAAAGATATGGAAGATTTAAAAAAGAAAATGAGCGCAGACATGAATGATAAGGAGATCGTATTCTCCAAGTCCATCAAAAGCAGGTAAACGCATCTATTACCTTGACGTAAAGAAGAATCGTAAAGATGAAATGTTCCTGGCTATTACAGAGAGCAAAAAAGTGATAACGGGAGAAGGCGATGATTCTCAAGTTAGTTTCGAGAAACACAAAATCTTCCTATATAGGGAAGACTTTCAGAAGTTTATGGCAGGACTCGAAGAAGCAGTCAATTTCATTGAGTGCAGCGACGCAAACGAATATATCGCCCGCCTGAACACCGAAGCGGATGAAGAAAAAGTGAACAAGAAAGCAATCGAAGAAGCCCGGGAAAACAAGTTAGAGAGCGAAATTAAGATCGATATTGACTTTTAAGAAAGTAACTCTTTGATATTTCAAAAAAAAGACGTACTTTTGCACCGCTTTTTTGCAACATCGTGTGATAATCCACATCGTGTGATGGTGAATTAAGCAAGCTAACTTAATTTAGAGTAACACAATTTTTTAAAGAAATGAAATCAATTGAAGTAAAAGGAACTGCAAGAACAATTGCAGAACGCTCTTCTGAACAAGCAAGAGCTTTGAAAGAAATTCGTAAGAACGGTGGTGTACCTTGTGTACTTTACGGAGCTGGTGAAGTTGTTCACTTTACAGTGACTAACGAAGGTCTTCGTAACTTGGTTTATACTCCGCACATTTACGTAGTAGATCTGGATATCGATGGCAAAAAAGTAAACGCTATCCTGAAAGATATTCAATTCCATCCGGTAAAAGATACTATCCTGCACGTTGACTTCTATCAGATTGACGAAGCTAAACCTATCGTTATGGAAGTTCCAGTACAATTGGAAGGTCTTGCAGAAGGTGTTAAAGCCGGTGGTAAGCTTGCATTGCAGATGCGTAAGATTAAAGTGAAAGCTCTGTACAATGTAATTCCTGAGAAACTGACTGTTAACGTTTCTCACCTGGATTGGGCAAGACTGTTAAAGTTGGCGAATTGAGCTTCGAAGGTCTTGAACTGATTAGTGCTAAAGAAGCTGTTGTATGTGCTGTTAAGCTGACTCGTGCAGCAAGAGGTGCAGCAGCAGCCGCTGGAAAGTAATTGAGATTATCCCTGTAAAGAGATATAGCAAACGCAGATTAATGCAGATTAAAGCAGATGTTCAGTCTGCATTAATTTGTATTAATCTGCGTTTCTTTTCTATATTAATGAACTGTTTTTTACGGAAAAACGATGATAAAATATTTAGTTGTCGGACTGGGAAACATTGGTCCCGAATATCATGAAACCCGACATAATATCGGATTCATGACAGTAGAAGCATTGGCCAGAATCAATAACGCTCCCCCTTTTTATGGATGTTTGACGATATGGATTCACTACCAGCTTTTCTATCAAAGGACGCCAGTTGATTCTGCTCAAGCCATCGACTTTTATGAACCTGAGCGGATTGGCCGTTCGCTATTGGATGCAGAAAGAAAATATTCCATTGGAAAATGTGCTGATCGTAGTAGATGATCTGGCTCTTCCCTTTGGAACGTTACGCCTAAAAGGGAAAAAGGAAGTGATGCAGGCCATAACGGATTAAAGCATATTGCCGCTACTCTGTGCACTCAAAACTATGCCCGTCTGCGCTTTGGTATCGGCAACGATTTTCCCCGTGGCGGACAAATAGATTTTGTATTAGGTCACTTCACTGATGAAGATTGGAAGACAATGGATGAAAGACTGGAGATGGCAGGGGAAATTATCAAAAGTTTCTGTCTTGCCGGTATTGACATCACGATGAACCAGTTCAATAAGAAATAATAGACTAGTCCTATAAAAAATAAAGATAGCAATGAACGGTTAGCGATAAATGACAACGTCCACTAACCGACTAATTATTTATCACTAAATAACTAACTAAAATGGCTGAAGCAAGAATAGATAAATGGATGTGGGCTGTCCGCATCTTCAAGACACGTACGATTGCAGCAGAAGCCTGCAAAAAAGGACGTATTACCATCAACGGTTCGCTGGTCAAAGCTGCCCGTATGATAAAACCGGGTGATGTTATTCAAGTGAAGAAACCACCTATCACATACTCATTCAAAGTATTACAACCGATTGAGAAACGTGTAGGAGCCAAACTGGTATCGGAAATGATGGAAAATGTAACGACTCCCGATCAATATGAATTACTTGAAATGAGCAAAATCAGCGGATTCGTAGACCGGGCACGTGGAACCGGACGCCCGACCAAGAAAGATCGCCGGGAACTGGAAGAATTTACAACTCCAGAGTTTATGGATGATTTTGACTTTGATTTCGATTTTGAAGAATAGGATAAATAGAAAAACGATGAATCGTAAACAATGAACGGTGAACAGACTGCGTTATATCCACAGGCTTGCTCACCGTTCATTGTTTACGATTTGTATAGCTTACCACTTATAGAGTTGCAGTTCGCCCTTTCTTTTTACAGATTCGCTTTAACAGCATCAATCAATTCCTGATATTCTGCATCAGTCAGATAAACCTTTCCCGGGTTCATTTGGAATATACCTCCATAATCAGGTCCATCCATCATATTTTAGGTGCTAAATGAAAATGCAAATGAGACAATTTATCCGAGTAAGCACCATAATTAATCTTTTCCGGCTGGAAAGCTTTTTGCATGGCACGAGTGACACGCGCTACATCTGCCATAAAAGCATTACGGTCTTCATCACTCAATTCATTCAAATCGTTCACATGGTCTTTATAAGAAACAAGACAACGTCCACGATAGGTTTGTTCCTTAAACAAAAACACACGTGACACACTCAGTTGCGCAATCTCAATCATCAGATTATGCAACGTTTCATTGTTCTGGCAATACAGACATTCTTTCGGATCACTCTTCATGATATTATTATTTTAAGTTTTTATCGTTGCAAAAATAAGTATTCCATTCTTATCCTGCTTGTACTTTTTCGTTTTTTTGATCGACTAATTGGTACACATCCTCTTTTTCGCCTACCACCCAAACAACATCGCCTTCTTCGAGTGGAGCATTTACATCAGGAACCATCAGTGTACCGTCTTCACTTTCAACACCGGCTATCATACAATGATATTTGTCGCGGATACCCGATTCACGAATCGTTTTACCCAGAAAAACAGAATCACTGTCAATGATAAACTGCTTCAAAGCCATCTCGCTCTTTTCATAGACCTCCCAGTCTATCTTCGCTCCGTTTTGCATCGCCTCATTAAACACACTTAATTGTTCATCCGTCCCTATCACCTGTATCTTATCCATTGGAAACAGACGAACAGAACCACCGGGGATATTAATCCTCCTCTTTCCACGAAGAATAGAAGCAACACTTATGAACTCCAAACTTCTTCCCCAAGTTCAGCTCCATCAATGTCTTTCCCGCCCAACTGGATTCACCCGGAATTTCCATATCGGCAAGATGCAAATCATGCGACAACAAACGACCGGCATACTCCGGCTTTTTCTCTCCCAGATACTCTGCACGTACATCTCTGGAACGGAGATTCTGGAAGAAACGACGTTCAATCAATATCGATTGCTTTTTTCAAACGGCGAGACCATACCATCAACAATACAACAAGTACAGCCACTCCAATAATCAATCCGATAGACGCCTTAAATAATCCGGAAATAACAAAGATGACAAAAAGTGCCGCTATCATAATACGAATCACGATTGTCGATACCAGCGGCGCGCGGTTGGCACGGCTATCATGCCATAAGGTCATAAACTCAACCGAATGATTTTTCTTCACCATAATGGCACGCAAGAAAGGAGCAATACACAGAATCATAAATACCGCTCCCAACAACGATGCCCAGAAATGAGGCAGATTCTCTTTAAAAGAATGGCACAACAAAACGAAAAGAAAGTGCAATAATCGACATACTGACAATTGAATAAACAACTGTTATACGTACCATTGACAAGATTAGCTTCTTCCACAAATTCTCGTGATTCAGAGCTGTTTGCGAACCGGAAGAATAACGCATCATTATTTTTTTTCCATGATTCCGGAAGATGAGCATCCACAAAAGTAGAAGCCGGCTCGGCAAAACGAATCATATAAGGAGTCAGGAAAGTAGTAATCACAGAAACCGCTACCACTATCGGATACAGAAAGTCACTCGTTACATGCAAAGAGACTCCCAAAGAAGCAATAATAAACGCAAATTCGCCGATCTGCGTTAAACTAAAGCCGCATTGCATAGCCGTCTTTAAAGGCTTTCCGGAGAGAATAACACCGAATGTACCAAAAACGGCCTGTCCCAAGATAACAGCCAAAGTAATAACTATAATAGGTACGGGCATATTCTACAATCATTGCAGGATCCACCATCATACCGACCGATACGAAAAAAAGATAGCTCCAAAAAGATCCTTTACCGGTTTCACCAGCCGGTCTATGGATTCCGCCTCGATTGTTTCCGCCAGAATAGATCCCATTATAAATGCACCAAATGCAGCAGAAAATCCTGTATGAGCCGCCATCACTACCATGCCGAAACACAGCGCCAATGATACAATAAGCAAAGTTTCCTCTCCCATCAGCTTTCTGCAACGTTTCAAGAACTCCGGAATCAGATAGATACCTACTACAAACCACAGAATAAGGAAAAACAATAATTTCCCGATACTCTCCAACATCTCGGTACCTTCAAAATGTTGGCTTACCGCCATAGTGGAAAGCATCACCATTAATACAATAGCCAAAATATCTTCCAAAATCAAGATACTCAACACAAGTCCGGTGAACTGCTTCTTCCTTAATCCTAAATCATCAAAAGCTTTATAAATAATAGTAGTAGACGACATCGCAATCATACCCGCCCAAGAACAGACTGTCCATCCTGTGCCAGCCGAAACCCATGCCGACTCCTATTCCCAACAAAAATCATACAAAAGATGATGGTACAGGCAGCAATGATGGCAGAACCACCCACCTTGACAATCTTCTTAAAACTAAATTCCAAACCAAGAGCAAACAGCAAAAATATAACACCAATATCCGCCCAAGTCTTAATATTGGCAGTATCCATCACTGAAGGAGTATACGGCATATGCGGACTTGCCAGAAATCCGGCAACTACATATCCCAAGACCAGAGGTTGTTTCAACTTCTTAAACAACAAAGTCATAACACCGGCACAAATCAATATAAGTGCGAGGTCAGCTATAAGAGTAGGTAATTGAGACATTATTTTATCGTATTTGATGACAAAATTATATTATTTCTATGGGATAAACAACATATTCACGGATATGTTTTGCAATAACCATCATAAAATAAGTTAGCCCCGGATAGAGTCGTAACTTATCCGGGGCTATACACAATAACAAGCTTATTTTTTACTTTCTAAAAGGCGGTTTCACTACCACAGCTTTCAATTTCCGACCACGCATATCGATACAGATTTCCGTACCCACCTTACTATATTCCGGTTTCACATATCCCATACCGATACCAATCTTACGGGTAGGCGACATCGTACCGGAGGTCACCACTCCCACTTTCTCGCCTTCATCATTCACCAGTTCATAGCCATGACGGGGAATTCCGCGATCAACCATTTCAAAGCCAACCAGTTTACGGGTAACACCTTCCGCTTTCTGTTTTTCCAGCATCGGACGGTTGACAAAATCCTTGCCCTCCACAAACTTAGTGATCCATCCCAATCCGGCTTCTATCGGAGAAGTCGTATCATCCAGATCATTGCCATACAGACAGAAGCCCATTTCCAACCGGAGCGTATCACGGGCACCCAAACCGATAGGTTTAATGCCATACTCTTCACCAGCTTCAAAAATAGCCTTCCATATAGAATCAGCCGCAGACGGATAGAAATAAAGCTCAAAACCTCCCGCACCGGTATAACCCGTATTGGAGATAATCACATTCTCTTCACTTGCAAACGTTCCAACCTTAAATGTATAATAAGGAATAGTAGCAAGATCAATATCCGTCAACTTTTGCAGAACCGAAATAGCCTTCGGACCCTGTATAGCAAGTTGAGCTATGTTATCCGACGAATTTTCCAACTCGGCTCCCTCCGTATTGTGAGAAACACACCAGTTCCAGTCTTTTTCCATATTGGAAGCATTCACCACCAACATGTATTTTTCCGGTTCATACTGATAAACCAGCAAATCATCTACAATCCCCCCATCCTCATTCGGAAAACAAGTATATTGTATTTTACCGGAGCCAGTGCCGCCACATTGTTAGATGTTATTTTTCTGCAGAAAGGCCAACGCTTGCGGTCCTTTCACCCAAAATTCTCCCATGTGCGATACATCAAATACACCGACACCTTGACAAACAGTTATGTGTTCATCAATGATACCGGAGTATTCAATAGGCATATTATAACCTGCAAACTCGTGCATTTTAGCACCAAGTGCTATATGTTTCTCTGTAAACGGAGTGGTTTTCATTATTTTAAAGTATTAAGTTTTAAGTATCAGGTATTAAGTATTACCGGAGCTTACCGTCTTTTTATTTGGAAGCCACCAGTTCTGCTATTTTTACGATCACTTTCATTGCTTTCTCCATATTCTGGATAGGCACAAATTCGTAACGACCGTGGAAATTCAGACCACCGGCAAAGATATTCGGACAAGGCAATCCCTTAAAAGAAAGCTGCGCACCATCCGTACCTCCACGAATCGGTTTTACATTCGGTTTCACACCCACGGCTTCCATAGCTGCAAAAAGCAGTATCGATGATGTGCATTACCGGTTCAATCTTTTCACGCATATTATAATACTGGTCGCGCAGTTCGAGTGTCGCAGTACCAGCTCCATATTCAGCGTTCATTTGAGCTACCCAGACGTTCTATCTCTTTTTACGGTTCTCAAATTTTTGCACGGTCATGATCGCGGATGATATAAGACACAGTGCTTTGCTCCACATCCCCCCTGAATACCAATCAAATGATAGAATCCTTCATAGCCGGTCGTATGTTCCGGTCTTTCCTGTGAGGGAAGCATCGTAATAAACTGATTGGCAAGATAGATAGAGTTAATCATCTTATCCTTGGCATATCCCGGATGCACATTACGTCCTTTAAAGGTTATTTTTGCGGCAGCAGCATTAAAGTTCTCAAACTCCAACTCCCCTACTTCACCTCCATCCATCGTATATCCCCATTCACAACCGAATTTCTCTACATCGAATTTATGAGCACCTTCACCGATTTCTTCGTCAGGATTGAAACCGATACGGATTTTACCGTGCTTGATTTCAGGATGTTCCTTCAGATAAACCACCGCAGATATAATTTCCGCAATACCCGCTTTGTCGTCGGCACCGAGCAACGTTTTTCCGTTGGTTACAATCAAGTCTTCTCCCTTATGATCCAGCAATTCCGGGAATTGTGATGGAGAAAGGACTACATTCTCTTCAGCACAAAGCACAATATCCGAACCGTCATACTTTTCCACAATGCGCGGAGTGACATCTTTACCCGTCATATCAGGACTTGTATCCATGTGGGCAATAAACCCGATAGTGGGTACTTCTTTATTTATATTGGCAGGAAGTGTAGCAAAAAGATAGCCATGCTCATCCAAAGTAATATCTTCCAATCCCAAAGATTCCAACTCTTTTTTCAAGTATTCAGCAAAAATCATCTGCTTCGAGTACTTGGGTAAGCCCTGTCGATTCATCAGATTGTGTATCGAAGCTTACATACTTTAAAAAATCTGTCTACTAAAGTCATATTGTTTTAATTACAAGTTACTAATTACAATTTACAAATTGATAGTTTATAGTGCCGTAAAAAAAAAAGAGCCGTGAATTACAAAGCAATTCACGGCTCTTTTTATTGTATACTTTTATCCGGATACTTAAATATCCTATTTGACTACTTTAAAAATGGCTGCTACCATCAAAGCAATGTGTACAAACCTTGCATTTAGGTAATCCGATAGCCTCAATCAGCGTTTCCAGTGTATTAAACTTCAATGAACTGAGACCGAAACGCTCTGCAATAATACTAACCATCTTATCGTATTCCGGAGAACCGGTAGTAGCATATTTCTCCAGGTTCTTATTCTCATCCCCTTCCAGTTCCTTGATAATACGACGGGTAATCAACTCCAATGCATTTTTAGAAGCCGAAAAACCAACAAACGGACAAGCATAAATCAATGGCGGACAAGCGATACGCATGTGCACCTCCTTTGCTCCGTAATCATACAGAATCTTCACATTGTCACGTAATTGAGTTCCCCGCACGATTGAATCGTCACAGAACAACAAACGTTTATTTTGCAGCATGGCACGGTTGGGAATCAACTTCATCTTAGCAACAAGCGAACGCATCTCTTGATTGCTCGGGTGAAGCTACGAGGCCATGTCGGTGTATATTTTGAAAATAGCACGATGGTAAGGAACCCCCTTTCCTTCAGCATATCCTAAAGCCATACCCACTCCCGAATCAGGAATACCGCAAGCACAATCCACTTCCGATTCATCTGTCTGTCCCATTTTCAATCCGCTGGTGAAACGCACTTCCTCTACATTCTTTCCTTCATAACAAGAAGTCGGGAAACCGTAGTACACCCACAAAAACGAGCAAATCTGCATATCCTCATTGGGCTTGCGAAGCTGGTCAACATGATCGTCATACATACGGACAATCTCACCGGGACCTAAATATCTCTCAATCTCATAATCCAGATTCGGAAAACTGGACGATTCGCTCGTTGCAGCATAAGCACCGTCTTTCCTTCCAATCACCACCGGAGTACGTCCCCATCGGTCACGGGCAGCGATGATACTACCATCTTCCGTCAGAAGCAACATCGAACAAGAACCCTTAATGTGCTTAAACACATTTTCGATACCTTCCACAAAAGTTCTGCCTTGTATAATAAGTAATGCGATAAGTTCCGTCTGGTTGGTGTTGCTCGAACTAAGTTCGGCGAAGTGCATGTTTTGACTGAGAAGTTCTTCTTCCAATTCCTGGATATTGACTATTTTAGCGACTGTGACAATGGCGAAGCGCCCGAGGTGAGAATTGATGATGATAGGTTGTGCGTCTGTGTCGCTAATGATGCCGATGCCGGCGTTTCCCTTTGAATTTGTCCAGTTCTCCTTCAAACTTGGTTCGGAAATAAGTACTTTCCAAATTGTGAATGGAGCGTATAAAACCTTTTTTCCTCACTATATGTTGCGAGTCCTCCTCGCTTGGTACCCAGATGTGAGTTATAATCTGTGCCGTAGAATAAATCAGTCACGCAGCTAGTTTTCGAGACTGTTCCGAAAAAAACCTCCCATGTTGTTCTCTTTATTGATGATGTTTTATAAAAAGATGGCGCAAAAGTAACAAAAAAGAATTCGTCCTATAAAAAAGCGCTCCGCAAAGTTTTAGTTTTCTTTGCGAAGCACAACTAATATTTATTAAAATATGGAGATTAAAAAACAATCTTTTCACCTGAATGTTTTTAAATCACTATTTTGTTACTTTCTTATCAACCGATGTACTGCAATAATGTTCTCCATAATATATATCCAATCATAAAACACTAATTACAAAACGAATAATGAAAGTAAAAAGAAAAAAAGCACAGTAGCTATGCCGAATAAAAACAATTGACTACACGTATATTACATTCTTCCCTATATTTTGCACACAATTTTTTATTTTTCCAAAAGAGTTACACCAACTCTGATACAAAATATCTAAAATCAAATGATGAAATTATCTATATTTCTTAATTTGGCGGCACCGGTAGCGCATTGCGTTATTGCATACAGCTACTTTATGCACGAACGGATTGTTCCCTAAGCAATACGTAACTGAACCAGCTACCGAT
>VOFK01002343.1_pt1 | contig 32146 bp, 69 predicted proteins | sample 5384121 | NCBI WGS metagenome assembly VOFK01 (sample SAMN12384730, study PRJNA508395) | human gut metagenome | isolation source: healthy gut J | host: Homo sapiens | reverse complement strand
GAAAAGATGGCAAGGGTCGCTCATTCGCACGGTATTCCGCTGATTGTTGACAACACCTTTGCCACTCCGGTCCTCTGCCGTCCTTTTGAGTATGGAGCGGACATCGTGGTCCATTCCACCACCAAATATATGGACGGTCACGCCACCCAGCTGGGCGGTGTCATTGTGGACAGCGGCAATTTTGACTGGACCAATGGAAACTTCCCCAATTTACCGAGCCGGACCAGTCTTATCACGGCGTGGTGTACACCCGCGATTTTGGTCCGGGCTGCCCTATATCACCAAAGGCGCGCGTGCAGCTGATGCGCGACCTGGGCTGTTACCCTTCTGCGCAGGCTGCCTTTTTGCTCAATCATGGGCTGGAAACGCTGCACCTGCGGATGGAGCGCCACTGTCAGAATGCCGAGCAGGTCGCTCGCTTTTTTTGCAGCAGCACGGCAAGGTGGAATCGGTCAACTACCCGACGCTGGCAGAGAATCCATATCATCAGCTGGCACAGAAGAAGCTGCCGAACGGATGCAGCGGCGTCATCTCCTTCTTGACAGGGCGGCAGGGAGAGCGGCTGTGCGCTTTATCGACAGCCTGAAGCTGGCTTCGCTGGTGGTTCATGTTGCCGATAATGTCCGCACCCTGGTGCTGCACCCGGCAAGCTCGACCCACCGTCAGCTGACCGATGAGCAGCTGGTGGCTGCCGGCATCCATCCCGGCATGATCCGTCTGTCGGTCGGCATTGAACACGTCGATGACATCATCGAGGATTTGAAACAGGCTTTGGAACAAGCTTGATCCCCCTTCTTTGATGTTCATAATAAACAAAAATTATGGGAGGTATTTGCCATGAAAAAACTGCTTACCCTTGCTCTGGCTGCTTCTATGATTCTTGCCATGAGCGTCAACGCTTTTGCACTGGGAAACTATGTGCTTTCCACCGATGAGGTCGGCACCGAAGAGGAAGAGCCGATTGCAGATGAACCGGAGCTGCCTGCCGAACCAACCGGCTGGGCGGAGCAGAAGGTCAACCCCGGACACCGGCGCCGAGGATTTCGTTGGGTGGCTGCTGCTGCCGCTGCTGCTGCCGGCATCGGATTGGTAGCACTGAAAAAAAGAGATAAGCTTTTCTGTATGCACCCGCGTCCTGTTTTTAGGACGCGGGATTTTTGATTGCGGCAGCTTTTTGGGCAAAGGATAGGAGCCAAAACCCTTTGTTTTGCATAGGATGGAGCAGACCGATTCCGAAGAAAAGGAGAGGAAAAACGATGGAAGTTTTGGTTCAATGGGTTCTGATGCTGCTGGCAATCCTGGGTCTGGTTCAGCTGGGGGGAGATGATCTGCCTTTGGTCGCGCCGACCGAAAAAAGACCTGACAGCTTTTCGGTGCTGCCTGTGTCCGGCAGATTGAACGACCCGCAGACAGTTTTGGATTATTTTGAGCAGGTGGCTGCCTGGAGCCCGGAAAGCTGCCTTGCCTTTGTCATCGACTGCGGGCTGGATGAGGAGAGCGCAGCGTTGTGCCGCGGAGCGTGTGCAGCACCGACGGCTGCATTTTTGCACCCAGCAGGAGTTTGCGCGTATTTGCAAAGAGGATCACAGATGGAGTATACTAGAAAGCAAACAAAAGGTCTGTGAAAAAACGCCGCCTGTCTATAAGTAAAGGTGGTGGAAGGAAAAGGGAGAGGTATGCAGAAGGAAAATCTGGTGGAACTGTCCGGCACTGTGGAAACGGTGGTCTATAAAATGAAGAGAGCGGATTTGCGGTCCTGGAGTTGGACCACGACGGCGAGCTGGTCACTGTGGTCGGCGAGCTGACTTCCTCGGTGGAGAAGGGGAGATGCTGACCTTGCACGGCAGCTTTCGCACCCATCCCAACTATGGCACCCAGTTTAAAGCAGTGGTAGCCCAACAGCGGCTGCCTGCCAGTGCGAGCGCGCGATTTGCGTTACCTGTCCTCGGGAGCCATCAAGGGCATCGGTCCGGTGCTGGCCTCCCGCATGGTGGCGCAGTTTGGCAACGACACTTTACAGGTTTTGGAGCATGAGCCGGAGCGCTTGCGGGAGGTCAAGGGTATCACCGAGGCAAAATGTGAAAAGCTGCGCACCGAGCTGAGCCGGATGTTTGGGATGCGGGCGGTCATGCTGTTTTTTGTCCCAGTTTGGGGGGGTCAGCTCCACCTCGGTCGCCATCTGGAAACGCTGGGGGAACCCCTGTCGCAGAAGATGATAGAGGAAAATCCTTATTTGCTGTGCTGCGACGAGATTGGGATGGATTTTGACAGCTGCGAGATGATTGCCCGCAAACTGAATATCCCGCCGGACAGCAGCTATCGCATTGAGGGCTGCTCTCCGCAATTTGTGCTGCGGCACAATCTCTACAACGGACATACCTGCCTGCCGGAATCGACAAGCTGCTGCCCACTGCCGAGCGCCTGCTCGACCAGAGCTGCATCATGGTGGAAAAAAGGGCTGGAGGAGCTGCTGCGCCGCCGGGAGGTTTTGGTGGTGGATGTCAACGGCAGGGACTACTGCTACCTTTCCGAATATCTGGAGGCAGAGCGATTTATTGCCTCACGGGTGCGGTTTTTTGCTGGCTGCCGGCGCAGACCCGATCCCGCAAAGCCGAGCAGAAGCGCTGGAGCAGCTGGAACAGTCGGGCGGTATTCAGTATGCCGCTTTACAGCGGGAAGCAATCTTGCAGGCGCTGACCTATCGGCTGTTTATCCTGACCGGCGGCCCCGGCACCGGCAAGACCACCACCATCAACGCCATCATCGACCTGCTGGAGGAGGCAGGGTTGAAGGTCAATCTGTGTGCGCCGACCGGACGAGCTGCCAAGCGGATGTCCGAAGTGACCGGCAGGGGAGGCAAAGACCATCCACCGGCTGTTGGAGGTGGATTTTTGCCAACCCGACCTCGCTGCAATTTAAGCGAAACGAAAAAGAACCCCCTGCCCGCCGATGCGGTCATCGTGGATGAAATGTCGATGGTGGACATCCCGTTGATGCGCTCGCTGATTTGTGCGCTGAAGATGAACTGCCGTTTGATTCTGGTGGGGGACAGCGACCAGCTGCCGTCGGTCGGTCCGGCAATGTGCTGCGAGACCTGATTCAATCGGAAAAGGTGCCGCAGGTGCGTTCGACCGAAATCTTCCGGCAGGCGCAGAAGAGCCTGATTGTTACCAACGCCCACGCCATTGTCAGCGGACAGATGCCGGACCTCAAGCGGCACGACAGCGACTTTTTCTTCCTGCGGCGGAAAGTCCCAATCAGGTGCGTTCGACCGTCATCGACCTGGTGGCTGCCGTCTGCCCAAAAGCTACGGGTATTCCCCTACGGCGGACATTCAGGTGATTGTGCCAACCCGCGTGGGAGCAGTGGGCGCAAACGCCCTCAACCAGAGTTTGCAGGAGGCGCTCAATCCACCGTCTCCCGAGAAGGCGCAGTTTGAAAACAACGGTCGCACCTTTCGGGTGGGGGACAAGGTGATGCAGATTAAAAACAACTACGACATCCTCTGGCAGAAGGAGAACGGCGAGGAGGGATGGGTGTCTACAACGGGGGACATCGGCTTTATTGAGACGATCGACCGACCCTCCAAAACGATGCAGGTGCGCTTTGACCGACCGGCTGGCGGAGTACCTGTTCGAGATGGCTCCCGAGCTGGAGCTTGCCTACGCCATCACCGTTCACAAGAGTCAGGGCAGCGAGTTTGATGCGGTGGTCATGCCCATCACCGGCAGCAAGAGCAAGATGCACTACCGCAACCTGCTGTATACCGCAGTCACCCGCGCCAGGAGGCGGCTGATTATTCTCGGTCAGCCGCGCCATCGAGATGGTTGCAAACGACCGCAAGACGGTGCGCTACACCAACCTCAAGGAGATGCTGCTCGAGCAGGTGAGGGAATAATTTGCAGCTTAAAGGTGCAAAGCTATTGCAAAAAGCGGTGGTTGTTTCCTATATAATATAAATCGCAAATCATCAACCGGAAAGGGCTGCGTTTTTTGCCCGCAGCCTCGACGATAAAAGACTCAAATTATAAAAAGAAAAGGATGGTGCCGTGTGGACGTAGGAATTGATTTGGGAACTGCCACGGTCATCGTATACATCGGCGGTGAAGGGGGTCGTACTGAGCGAGCCTTCGGTCATCGCTGTCAACTTAAAGACCGATTCGGTCATCAGCGTCGGTCAGGAAGCGTATGAGATGATCGGCAAAACACCTTCTCACATCCAGGCAATTCGCCCGCTTTCCAAGGGCGTGGTCTGCAATTACAAAATGACCGAAGAGATGGTCAAACACTTTATCAAAAAATCTGTAAGGACAGCCTGATCAAGCCGCGCATTGCCATGTGCGTTCCGTCGGGCATCACCAATGTGGAATCGAACGCGGTCATCGACGTTGCCATCGCATCGGGTGCCCGCAAAGGTCTATCTGATCGAGGAGCCGGGTTGCCGCTGCTATCGGCGCACAGATCGACATTGAAAAAGCCAAAACGGCAACCTGATTGTGGACATCGGCGGCGGCACCGACATTGCCGTCCCTTTCCTTAAACGGCATCGTCAACAAAAAGTCAATCAAAACAGGTGACACCATCAACGATGCCATCGTCCGCTATGTCCGCAACAGCCACGGCTGTGCAAAAGTCATCGGCGAAAAGATGGCGGATCAGATCAAACGCCAGGTCGCCAGCGTCTGCTGGGGAGTGAGGGCGAGGACATCAGCGCACCGGTCAAGGGGGAAAGAAATCTGACCACCGGTCTGCCCTGCAACATTGAAATCAGCCGCTCGATGCTGTACGACTGCGTTATCAAAGAGGTGGAGCACGATCATCACTGCGGTCAAGGAAAATACGAAAGCGACCCCGCCGGAGCGGTCTACATATCCGCAACAACGCATTCACTCCTGACCGGCGGCGGCAGCCTGCTGCACGGCATCGCGCCGCTGCTGGAAAAACACACCCGCATCCACACCGTCATCGCAGAGGACCCGCAACTGCGTCGCCCATCGGCACGGGAAAATCCTTTTCCAGTATCTGGACAAGCTGGTGGACGGATTTGTCATCCCGTCGATGCAGAGGGGTGTAGCCATGCCGGATTTTCACTATACGTTGATGGAGCAGTTGGCTCCCTGACCTTTCTGTGTGCATCACCGAGACCACCGCTTTGGCACCGAATGATGCCTTTGCTGTCCGAATTTTTGCAGCGGTGCCGCAAGCGACCTTGCCTGTGACCTGGGCACTCGGCTGCGGCATCATCCCGCTGCTGTGGTTCCGCGACCGGCAGCAGGGACCGAAGATGGCATATGGGTGGACATTATCTGTCGCTGGCTGTTGAGCAGCTGCGCTTTTACCATCGAGCAATCGGATTTAGGGCAGCTGATGCAGGCGGTGCAGGCGGATTTGTCCTTAAACGTTTAGCGGAAAAGCTGCCCTTTGGCAGCTTTGACCTGTCACCCACCCGCTCCTAAAAAAAGGCGGAGCATGGTATTTTAAGCAGCAGCGACAGCGACATCATCGCCCGGCATGAAACGACAGCTCCTTCATCGACGACGTGTGCCGCCGCAGCAAAGCTGCTGCAATTTGGCGGACGGCTGTGCATCTGCCAGCGACCGGAGCGGCTGCTGGGATGGCGATGCGCCATAAAATCGAGCCAAAGCGGGTGTGCGCGATTTGTGCAAAAGCGCGGGGACACCGCTCCCTGGCTGTTTTTGGCGGAGGGACGCAAGGGCGGCAACCGCTTTTTGAAGGTGGAAGCGCCGCTGCTGATTCAGGACGAGCAGGGCGATTTTCTAAGCCGGGAGCTGCGCCGCATCTACCGTCAGCCGCAGCCGAAAGAATAGAAATGGGAACATTTTGTCAGCTACACTGTATGTGGTGGGGTACGCCCATCGGCAACCTGGAGGACATGAGCGTGCAGCGCGGTGCTGCTGCAGCAGGTGGATTTTATCGCTGCGGAGGACACCGGGTCAGCCTCAAGCTGCTCAACCACTTTGAAATAAAAACCGATGGTCAGCTACCACGAGCACAACGCCCGCGAGGTGGGGACCGCAGATTATCAGGCGGCTGCAAAACGGCGAAAGCTGTGCCATCGCCACCGACGCCGGTATGCCCTGCATCTCCGACCCGGGAGAGGACCTGGTGCGGCTGTGCGCCGAGAACGGCATCGACACCAAAAGGTCATCCAGGACCGAGCGCGGCGGTCAGCGCCCTTGCCCTGTCGGGTCTGGACACCGGCAAGTTTGTATTCGAGGGTTTTACAGCCGCAGGCAAACGCGCGCAGAGAGCGGCTGGAGGAATTAAAGCTCGAGCGGCGCACCATCATCTTCTACGAAGCGCCGCACAAGCTGTGCGACACTGAATGCGATGTATCAGGTGCTGGGCGAGCGCAAAAAATCACCCTGGCGCGGGAGCTGACCAAGGTGTATGAGGAGGTCATCCGCACTACCCTGTCGCAGGCGGTGGAGCTGTACACCCAGCGAGCCGCGCGGCGAGTTTGTGCTGGTGGTGCAGGGTGCCAAGGAGGAGCAGAAGCTTGATTTGCGCAGGCGCTTGCGCTGGTGCAGGCGCTGGTGGAGCGCGGGGGAGCCGCTTTCAAGGCTGCCAAGGATGTTGCACGGCAGACCGGCTTTAAAAAAGGGGAGCTGTACAGCGGGTTTTTGGAGATGCCTGCTCAGGAGTAATATAAAAAGTCGCCCGAGAGGGCGGCTTTTCTTTTAGCGAAAATTGTGGAGCAAAAGCCTCCCTATGAAGGGGAGGTGGTGTGACAAAGTCACAGCGGAGGGGTGAGGATGGGTTTAAGACCCCTCAGCCGCCCTGCGGACGGCAGCTCCCCCAGCAAGGGGGAGCCAAGGCAGTGGAATGAGCTTCCCCCTGTGAAGGGGAGCCGAGGTGGGGAGCCTATAAGGAAAGGGGGAGTTTGGATGCAAACAAAAAAGAATAAAGAATTAGTGCCAGTGGCGAAGCAGTTGAGAAAAAATATGACCAAGAGGAAAGGCATCTTTGGTACGATTTTTGAGAAGTTATCCTTTGCACATTTATAGGCAGAGGGTGTTAGGAGAAAATACATCGTTGATTTTTATTGCGCAAAAAGCAAAGTTGGTAATAGAATTGGATGGCTCACAACATTATGATGAGGAGAACATGAAGAAAGATGCAGAACGGACAACATTTCTGGAAGGGTATGGACTAAAGGTTATTCGGTTTCGAATCGAAATCAATCAAAATTTTCGAGGTGTGTGAGTATATTGATGCTCAAATTAAATTGCATACAAAATAGGAGAACCCCTCAGCCAATTCGATGGAAGAAGCCTCCCCTGTGAAGGGGTGTAGGTGGTGTGACGAAGTCACAGCGGAGGGGGTGAGATGGATTTAACCCCTCAGCCACCCTGCGGTCGGCAGCTCCTTAACAAAGGGAGCCAATCCCCACAAAATAAGAAACAAAAGTTACAGCAAAGCAGGGGTGGTAACAAAAAGTTACAGAAAAGGATGGCAAAAGGAAGGTTGCAAGAAAAACGAGTAAAAAACCGCATGGTTAAGCGGAAAAGTGTTGATTAACCATCATAAAAATGACATGGCTGTTACCAATCGAAGATAAAAATTACATTTTTTTTACGAAAAGGGCTTGCAATTTGGTTTTTTGGTTGTGTTATATTAGTGGCAGACCAAGGGAGATTGTGGAGAATCTTCCCAGAGTCGGACGTTTTTTGCTACAAATGTCGCTTAAACGTCAAAACAAAAACAGCCGCGCACAATAAGCGGCAAAAATGATTTAGGAGGAAGAAAAGACTATGAAAAAAAGTACTTTCCGTAGCACTGGCTTCTGCTATGGTACTTGGCATGGGCGCTAACGCTTTTTGCTATTTCCTACAGCACTGGCTCTAACGACAAGGCTGATTGGCCGGACAACTTCAAATTTGACGGTGAACTGTTTGTAACCAACAAAGATGGCGACATCGTTGAGGAAGCTTCCACCGAGCTGAACGATAACGAATCCGTTAACTTCGAACCAGGCGACGTTATCTGGATGCCTCTGTACGCTGACGATCAGAAAAAAATATGATGCAGAGTACAACAAAGGTGAAGATGATGTTGATGCTGTTTCCGCAGTAAAAGTTACAGCTGACATTGGATGTTGTACTGCAGAATGGTGACGAAAAACTGTATGCTTACGAGAAAAACGGCAAATTCTATACCGGTCAGGACAAGGAGTATGATCTCCCAGACGATTGCTACCTCTCCACTGAGAAGGCTGGTAAATCTGACAAGGGCGAACAGCTCTACTATCTGGCAAAAGTAACCATCGGTGAAGCAACACTGCCAGATTCTTATTCTGACAGAGACATCAAGAAAGATAGCGAAAGATACTACATTGATACCACCCCCTACAAAACTGAAGAAGCATTCAAAAAAGCTCTGGCTAAAGCTGGCACAGCAGAGGATGCTTACATCACCGTTGACCTCACCAAAGTAGAGGGGGCAAAGATGAGTCCGTTGGCAAACCAGTAGTTGAAGAAGAAGTTGCATACGGTCACTACACCGGCAACATCGACAAGAACTGGTCCATCAACCTGATCGAAGCTTCCACCGGCGTTGCTGAGCTGATCGAGAAAGCTGAACTCTACAGAGCTACCGCTACCGATTACGCTTCCTACAGCGAGTACACCGATGAAATCATGCCAAAAGCTGTATACCTCAAGGTTACTCTGAAGAAAGAGTGGAAGACCGCTGACGACGAGACCATGAAGTACTACGTATACGTTGCTAAGAACAACGGCAGCACCAGCGACAAGACCAACGAAGTTTGGGTTTCCGGCACTTACGAAAACACCGACTACGAGTATGTAAACTTTGATTGGACCAACAACGCTAACGAGGCTAAACTGTGGAAAGTTCGCAAAGGCGAGAACGGCACTGCTGTATTCGACTTCGCTGACAAAGCATTCTTCACCGTTAAAATGTACTCCGAAGAGTCCATGTACCTCGACCTGTCCACCGCTTACGACAAAACCATCGCTGGCGAAATGGACGTTGAAGCTGACAGCTTCTACAAATTCGACAACGAAAACGCTAACTTCTCCAGAACCGGCGAACTCGTAATCGTTTCCGACGATGACTCCCTGGTACCATACTCCATCAGAAGATGGCGAACTGGTAAAAAGTTGACGCTGAGTACGTAGAAAACTACGCAATCGCTCACACCAACACCAAAGTTAACGGCTTCGTATTCAAAAACCAAACAGCTGGGCAACTACGTTCTGGCTACCAAAGAGATCGATGAAGAAGTAGAAGAGCCTGCTAAAGACGAGAAACCAGCTGAAGAGAACAAACCAGCTGAAGAAGTTAAACCAGACACAAACCAAACCCAGAAACTGGCGCTGAAGACTTTGTAGGGTCTGGCAGTTTCCCTGGCAGTTGTTTCTGTAGCTGCTGCTGGCGCTCTGGCTCTCAAAAAATAATTAAGCGATAATATCTTAGGATAAAGTCGTTTGATTGTTCGAAAAGACAGTCTAAGCTCAAACCAGCCCACGCCGCCCGGCGTGGGCTGGTTTTTTGGGGAGGGTTCCCCATACCCCTCAGCCGCCCACTTGCGGTCGGCAGCTCCCCTTAAAGGGGAGCCTTTGCGGAGCCAATGGAAAAGCCTCCCTGCACAGGGGGTGTGTTTGACGCAGTCACAGCAGAGGGTGAAAGGTGCGGAGAATTTCTCCCGCAAAAACAAAAAGCCGCCCGCAGGCTTGACAAGCATTGCTCCATGCTATAATAGGAATCAGAAGGACGGCTGCCGCTGGCACGGCGGTTTTCCCGAAAAAGATTTGCTTGAGAAAAACCGCTCTTGTTGCTTAATGGGCGGTTATTTCTTTAGTACCAGATTGAGGGTACCAAAGATAATCGTCGCAATTAACGTAAGTAGAGCATAAATCTCTAAAGGCGTCATGACGGTCACCTCCCTGGATTCAGAGTGGAATAACCTTGCCGCCCTTCCGATGGGTATTATCATATCATATTCATTGCATCCTGTAAACCTCTGTCGAAAGACAGGGGTTCTTTTTCTGGTGTAGGAAGAAGCCTCCCCTATGAAGGGGGAGGTGGTGTGACGCAGTCACAGCAGAGGGGTGAACGTCAAGTTTCACCTTGACGTGACAAAAAACTCTTGTCCTGCACAAACTACCTAAGTGCAAAAGGGGAGCATTTTGGGGGACCTCCCCCAAAAGTTAGTCCATTTCGATTGGCTAAAAACGCGAGCCGCTCATTTCGATAAAAAGAGCCTGGAACGCGAATTGCGTCCAGACTCAGTTTGGTGGAGACGATCGGGATCGAACCGACGACCTTTTGAATGCCATTCAAACGCGCTCCCAACTGCGCTACGCCCCCATATCAAATTTTACCTACTTATTATAACGGCTGAAAAAAACTTTGTCAAGGCGTTTTTCAGAAAAATTTGCCCGACAGTGGCGGTGTGCGGCTAAAATGTGGTATAATCGTTGCAGAAGATTTTGGGAGGGGTTTTATTTTTGCTCAGCTGGATTACAGAAAAAACAGGACGTCTGGCAGCGCCTGCAAAGCTGCAACAAACCGGTGGTGGTGTACGGCATGGGGGACGGCGCGGTGAAAAATTTTGCAGGTGATGCAGCGCTACGGGATTCGACCGGCGGCGATGTTTGCCAGCGACGATTTTGCACGCGGCAATTCCTTCATGGGCTACACCGTTGGCAAGCTGCGCGACGTGCAGGCGGTGTACGACGACTTTATCATCGTGCTGGCGTTTGCCGTCCGTGACCTGCCACCATCGAGCGCATCCGCGCCCCTTTTCGCAGCAGTACGAGCTGGTGGCTCCCGACGATGCCGGTGGCAGGGGTGGAGCTGTTCAACATGGAATTTGTCCGCCGCCACGAGCAGGTTTTTGCAGGTCGAGCAGCTGTTTGCCGACGAGCAGTCCCGCAAAGGTGCTGCACGATATGGTCAACTTTAAGCTCAGCGGCAAACTGGAGTACCTGTTCGACTGCGAGAACCGACCCGCAGGAGGCTTACAATATTCTGCGCCGACCCGCGAGAGCTTTGCCGACCGGCGCCTCCGCGGGGACACCATCGCCGAGCTGATGCACTACGCCGGCGGCTGCGAGCGGGTGTTCGCCTTCGAGCCGGATGCCAAGACCTACCCCCAAGCTGCTGGCGGCGGTGGAGCAGATGGGACTTTGCCGACCGAGCTACCTGTGTGCAGCGCGCGGCATATTCCCACTGGGAGATGCTGGAGTTTGACAGCCGCGCGGGCAGGCAGTCGGCGCTGCGGGAGCCTTCGCTGGTGACCGGTGTGGGGGTGCGGCAAAGGCAAAAATTCGCCAGGTGCAGGGGTCAGGCGCTCGACAGGCTGGCGGGGGGAGCATTCGGTGACCCTCATCAACATGGACGTCGAGGGGAGCCGAGCGGCTTGCTGCAGGGGCTGTCGGCAGGTCATCACCCGCGACCGCCCAGAAGATGCTGATTGCCGCCACCACCGCAGCGAGGACCTGTTTGCGCTGCCGCAGCAGATTGCAGCCATCCGTCCCGACTACCGCTTTTACCTGCGGCATTACCGATACATTCCCGCGTGGGACGTAAACCTTTACTGCGTGTAGATTCCTTTGGTGCGGTGCCGCCGGCAGAAAAATCAGACAAAAGGCAAAAACATCCCCTGCCTTTATTGACAGAGCCGCCAAGTATAGTAAAATAATAAGATAGAAATGCAGACGCCCAGCGCATCCGAGCGCCTGTCAAACAACAGATGAACAGCAAGAGGAGTGTGGAAGGTAATGCAGCAAAATCCGACCCAGGATATGCAGCCGCAGCTCAGCGCGGTTTGCAGCATGACCGGATATGGACGAGCCCGTCAGATGATTGGAAACAAAGAGATCACCGTCGAGCTGCGTTCGGTAAACCATCGTTTTCTGGAGTATTCCTCCCGTGTGCCGCGGGCATACGCCTATCTGGAAAGATAAGCTGAAAAACCTTGTCAAAGGGTCGGTCTCCCGCGGCAAGGTGGATGTCACCCTGAGCGTGCAGACCATCAGCGGCACCGACACCCAGGTGGTCATCAACCACGACCTTGCCCGCTCCTACCTGGAGGCGCTGCGCGACCTTGCAGAGGATTTGCAGATTAAAATGATGTGAGCGTTTCGCAGATGGCACGCTTTTCCGACATCTTCAGCGTGGTGAAGGTGGAGGAGAACGAAGAGGAAATGTGGCAGGCAGTCCAGCAGGTTGCACAGCAGGCAGTCCAGAATTTTGTCGATATGCGCAGGGCAGAGGGCGAAAAGATGAAGCAGGACCTGCTCAATCGCCTGCAAACCATCGAGCAGCTGGTAGCGCGGGTGGAGGAGCTTTCGCCAAAGACGGTAGAAAACCACCAAGCGCCTGTATGCAAATTGCAGGAGGTTTTTGCAGAAATACAGTGGACGACCAGCGCGTTCTGACCGAGGCGGCAGTGTTTGCCGAAAAGATTGCCGTTGCAGAAGAAACGGTCCGCCTGGGCAGCCACATCCATCAGTTCCGTCAGATCCTCTCCTCCAGCGAGCCGGTAGGACGCAAGCTGGATTTTTCTGGATGCAGGGTAATTTAACGCGAGGCAAACACCATCGGCTCCAAGGCGCAGGATTTGGAGATTGCAAAATTGTAGTCGATTTAAAATCCGAGATTGAAAAAGATTCGTGAGCAGATACAGAACATCGAGTAACAGGTTCCGCTGTTTGGAAAGGAAGAAATAGGGATAAAGTTAATCAACATCGGTTTTTGGAAACATGGTTTCTGCAAACCGTCTTGTGGCAATCGTCAGCCGGAGTCGGCGCTATCAAGCGCATCATCTCCGATGCCAGGGAACGCGGCGGTCTAATCGACGCGACCTATGGACGCAGGACTCGTGCAGTCATTATCACCGACAGCGACCATGTGATCCTGTCCGCGGTGCAGCCGGAAACGGTAGCAAACCGGCTCAACGATGACGACGATGAGGAGGAACTGGAAGAGGATGAATAGGGACAGTTAATCGTGGTATCCGGTCCAAGCGGGGCGTCGGAAAAGCGAACGGTGCTCCAGCAGTATCTGGCAGGCAGACAGAATGTTGCGTATTCGGTGTCTGCGACCCACCCGTGCTCCGCGTCCCGGCGAAGAGGATGGGGTACATTATTTCTTTTTGAGCAAGGAGCAGTTTGAGCAAACGGCACAGTCGGGCGGTATGCTGGAATACGCCTGCTACAACGGCAACTATTACGGGACCCCAAAGGCGGCGGTGGAGCGTGAACGTCAGCAGGGAAACGACGTGATTTTGGAAATCGAGGTGCAGGGCGCCCTTCAGGTCAAAAAAAGCTGCCCGGATGCACTGCTCATCTTTGTGGCACCGCCGAGCTTTGAACAGCTTTTGCCCAACGGCTGCGCGGAAGGCAGACCGAGGACGAGCAGACGGTCGGTCAACCGTCTTGCCATTGCGCGGAGAGCTGGCGCAGGCGCAGCAGTACGACTATATCGTCGTCAATGATACCGTTGAACAGGCGGTGGAGGACCTGACTGCATCGTCAGGGCAAACCGCTTTCAAACCAATAATATGAAAGAATTTCTTGATGAGGTGAATCATAATGCTTAGACCAGCAAATGTCACAGATTATCCGCGAGGGAGAAAGCTATTATGCGTTTGTCGTTGCAGTTGCAAGACACGCAAGAGAAATCGTTGACTATTGGGCAGACAACGGTCTGCCGATGGAGAAAAAAACCGGTCACCGCTTCGCTGGAGGACTTTGCTTCCGGTAAGGTGCGCGTTCGGGATATGGTAAAAAATCAAAGGTGTGGACGAGAAGCCCAGACCAGAGCGTAAAATAAATAATTTGGCTACGGGCGGCACAGCAAAACAGCTGCGGAACAATCAGACGCAGACAGCGCATGCCGTCCGTTGTTTTTGTGAGAAAAAATCTTTGCACAGGTAGGAGGGAAAAGCGCAGTGGTGGCAGATGTGGTGGTGGAAAATGCCTCCTATTCCTTTGACATCCCCTTTTCCTACCCGGGTGCCCGGAAGGATGGAAGGACAGATTCGACCCGGGTGCAGGGTGCTGGTCCCATTTGGACGCTCAACCGCTCAAGCAGGGTCTGGTGCTGCAACTTGCAGCTGCACCGCAGTCCCAGCAGCTCAAGCCCATCAAGATGCTGCTGGACCAAAAAGCCGCTGCTGGGGAAGAACAGCTGTGGCTGCTGGAGCCTGCTGCATCAGCGCACCTTTTGCACCTACTATGAAGGGCTGCGGGCGCTGGTGCCCAGCGGGCTGACCTTTCGCCTGAAGCTGATGTTTCACTGGGAGAAGCAAGACCGCAGCAACCGACCGACAAGCAAAAGGCAGCTGCTGGACTACCTGTCTGCAAAGAAAAAGCCGGTGGAGCTGGAGCATCTGCTCGAGCAGCTGGAGCTGGAGCGGGGAGAGGCGGACTTTGAACAGCTGTTGGAGGAGGGTGCGATCCTGCTGACCGAGCAGGCGACCGAAAAAAAAATTGCCGACAGCAAAGAGGGTCATGGTGCGCAAAAAAAGCGAGGACTGTGAGCAGAAACTGGAGGGTGTGCGCCTGACGCCGGCAAGAAAAAAAGGTGCTGGCACTGTTGGGCAGACACCCTGCGCCTCCCTCAAGGGAGCTGTGCTACTACGCAGGAACCACCCGACAGACGCTGGATAAGATGGAAAAGCCGGACTGCTGTGCTACTACGGCAGGCAGGTCTTTCGCAGCCCGTATGCCGACAGGGGTGGAGGAGAATCCGACACCGGTCACCCTCAATCCCTCGCGCAGCAGGCGCTGGACGGTCTGTGGGAACAGTGGCAGCGGGGAGAAGGCTCCGCCTTTGCTGTACGGGGTGACCGGCAGCGGAAAAAAGCCAGGTCTATCTAAAGCTGGCAGAGCAGGTGCGCGCACAGGGCAAAGGGGTCATCATTCTGGTGCCGGAAATTTCCCTCACGCCGCAGACGGTCCGGCTGTTCCGCAGCCGATTTGGTCAGCGGGTGGCAGTGCTGCATAGCGGACTGACCATGGCAGAGCGCGCCGACGAGTACCGGCGCATCCAGCAGGGCTTGGCAGAGATGTGGTGGTGGGTACCGCTCGGCGGTGTTTGCGCCGCTGGAAAAGATTGGGCTGATTGTGATTGACGAGGAGCAGGAGGGAGCCTATGCTTCCCAGCAGTCTCCGCGGTATCACGCGCGGGACATCGCCCGTGCGCGCTGTCATCGCCATCAGGCGCTGCTGCTGCTGGCGTCGGCGACCCCGTCGGTGGAAACCTTCTATCAGGCACAGCGCGGGCGCATCCGGCTGTATACCCCTGACCCATCGGTATCTGGGGGAACCAGCTGCCGAAGGTGCAGATTGTCGATTCCACCCAAAGCTATGGCTTTGACATCAGCCAGGAGCTGACCGCCGAGCTGCTGGACAATCTCAAGGCGGGACAGCAGAGCATCCTGCTGCTCAACCGGCGCGGTTACCACACGGCAGTACGATGCAACAACTGTCAGGAGGTGGTCAAGTGCCCCAACTGCTCGGTGGCTTTGACCTACCACAGTGCCAACCACCGGCTGATGTGCCATTACTGCGGCTATTCCCGCGATTTGGACCAGGATTGTCCCAACTGCGGCAGCAAGCTCATCAGCTACACCGGCAGCGGGACCCAGCGCATCGAGGACGAACTGCACCGCCTGTTTCCGCAGGCAAAGATTTTGCGGATGGATTTGGACACCACCATGTCCCGTATGTCGCATGAAACCAAGTTTGGAGAGTTTGCACAGGGCAAGTATCAAATAATGGTGGGGACCCAGATGGTTGCCAAGGGACTCAACTTCCCGGATGTGACGCTGGTGGGTGTGCTGGGAGCGGACCAGTCGATTTTTTCCCAGGATTTTCGTGGGTGTGAACGGGCGTTCTCACTGCTGACCCAGGTGGTCGGTCGGTGCGGACGCGGCAGGCTGCCGGGCAGGGGCGCTGATTCAGACCCGCCGTGCCGCAGCATCCGGTCATTTTGCAGGCGGCAAGGCAGGATTACGACAGCTTTTACGCCGATGAAATCAAAAAGCAAGGAAGCTGGGACTCTACCCACCGTTTTGCACCCTTTGCCAGGTGGGATTTTCCGGGGAACAGGAAGAAAAGGTGTGCGCGGCGATGTGGTTTGCCAAACACTTTGGGCAGAGGGCAAAAATTACCCGGATCTGCCGCTGCGCTGATGAATCTCCTGCGAGATGGCTTTGATGAATCGCAGGAAAGTATCGCTACGGAGTGTCCAGAAGTGCCGGATGAGCGAGCGTTTTTCCGCCTGATGTGGGAGATGCTGCGGGCGTTCGACAGTGAAAAATAACCGTTCGGTCCATACTCTGGGTGGATATGAACGGAAACGACGCTAATATACAAAAAGATGACAGAAAGTGAAAGGATGTTTAGAAGATGGCCATTCGCAATATTGTAAAAGATACCGATGGATATGATACCCTGCATAAAAATGTCCGGTCCCGGTGCAGACTTTAATCCAGAAGCTGTGGGATTTGCTGGACGATATGGCCCAGACGATGTACAAAGCACAGGGTGTAGGACTGGCAGGTCCCCGCAGGTCGGAATGCTCAGACGGGTTTGTCATCGACGTAGGAGAGGGAATCCTGGAGTTTGTCAACCAGAATTCTGGAAACCTCCGGCACGCAGGAGGAGAAGGGAGCTGCCTTTCTTTCCCCGGCAGAATGCATGGTGGAAAGACCAAACCATGTCAGGTGCGCGCAGAACCGCATGGGCGAATGGTTTGAGCTGGAGGGGGCGAAGAAGCTGCTTGCACGCGCCATTCGCCAATGAGAACGACCATCTGGACGGCGTGGTCTTGTTAACGGATGTCCCGCCTGCTGACCAAAGAGGAACTGGCAGGACTAAGGATAGGGGAGGCAAAACAGCATGAGGATTGTATTTATGGGTTTACCGCTTTCGCTCGCCAACTGCTGGAACCACCGGCACGAGACTCGTGGTGTGTTCACCCAGCCGGATAAGCCAAAGGGCAGAGGCTACAAGCTGGTACCGCCGCCGGTCAAGGAACTGGCACTGGCGCATCAGATCCCGGTGTTCCAGCCGCAGAAGATGCGCGACGGGCAGGCACTGGAAATTTTGCAGCAGCTGCAGCCGGAGCTGATTGCGGTGGTTGCCTATGGAAAACTGCTGCCAAAGGAAATTTTGGAGCTGCCAAAGTACGGCTGTATCAACGTACATGGTTCGCTGCTGCCAAAAAATACCGCGGTGCAGGTCCAATCCAGTGGAGCATCATCGACGGAGAAAAAAACGACCGGTGTCACCACCATGTACATGGGCGAGGACTGGACACCGGCGATATGATTTTTTAAAGAAGGAGACCCCCATCGGGGGGAGAACGAGAGACCTATGGGGAGCTGCGACCGTCTGGCAGTCATCGGTGCGCAGGCACTGGTGGAAACGGTCGACCTGCTCGAGCAGGGCAAGGCGCCGCGCGAAAAACAGGACGACGCTCTTTCCTGCTATGCGCCGATGCTGGACAAAAAGATTGCAAAGCTGGACTTTGCACAGCCGGCAACCAAGCTGCATGACCTGATTCGAGGATTATCGCCATGGCCGGTTGCCCATACTACCTTTGAGGGGCAAGCTGCTCAAGGTCCATCGCGCAGTAGTTGCGCAGGCACAGGGCGACTGCGGACCAGCAGGAAAGGTGCTTGACAGCAAAAAGCTGATTGTTGCCTGCGGCAGCGGTGCGCTCGAATTGCAGCAGGTGCAGCTGGAGGGCGGAAAACGCATCAGCGGAGAAGATTTTATGCGCGGCAGAAAGGCACAGCAGCTGGGCGAGTAATTTACTAAAGCGGTATATACTCTTCATAACTGATTCAAATTTGTCCCATATAATGGAAGAATGGAGCTCCCTTTGCTTTTTTAAGGGAGAGAACATGAGAATAATTGAAGAGAGGAATCGACCATGTTTTTGGTACTATTTTGACCGTTACTATTGGTTTTGATTGTACCGGCGATGCTGTTTGCCATGTGGGCGCAGACCAAGGTCAACAGCACCTACAACCGATACAACCGGGTGTACAGCGCAAGAGGCATGAGCGCGCAGCACAGGTCTGCCGGCAGATTTTGGACGAAAACGGATTGTTCCATATCCGTGTGGAGCACGTTTCGGGCAAGCTGACCGACCATTATGACCCGAAGGCAGGTGTCATCCGCCTGTCAGGGACAGCGTTTATGCCAGCAGCTCGGTGGCAGCCATCGGTGTGGCAGCGCACGAAGCCGGGCACGCGGTCCAGTATGCGGTGGGATATGTCCCCATCAAGGTGAGAAATGCGGTCATCCCGCTCAGCCAGTTTGGTTCCTCGCTTTCCATGCCGGTGCTGCTGATTGGTCTGCTGTTTAACCAGGGCATCCTGGTGCAGCTGGGCATTGTGCTGTTTTCCACCGTTGCGCTGTTTCAGCTGATTACCCTGCCAGTGGAGTTTGATGCAAGCTCCCGTGCCCTCAAGACGCTGGAAGGCTATCAGCTGCTGGATTCGCAGGAAACCCAGATGGCAGGCAAAGTGCTCAAAAGCAGCGGCTTTGACCTATGTGGCAGCGCTGCTGTCCAGCTTGGCACAGCTGTTCGGTCTGATCATGCTGTATGGCAGAAGAAACGACGACTAACTCACCATCAGGGTGCAGGATGCACCGGACAGGGATATACACAAATACAGAAATTGCAGACAGAAAGGATATTCCACTATGCCGGAGATGACAGCCAGACAAGCAGCGGTGCAGGCGCTGATGCGGGTAAACCACGAGGAGGATACTCCAACCTGGTACTAAATGAAACGCTGAAAAAGCACAGCTTTCCCAGACCGATGCGGCATTTGCCAGCAAGCTGTTCTACGGTGCGCTGGAACGGCGGCTGACGCTCGACCACATCATCAGCAGCTACTCGAAAAAGCCGGTGGCAAAGCTGACCCTGCGGTAGCGGATATTCTGCGGATGAGTCTGTACCAGCTGCTGTATCTGGACAGTGTGCCCGATTCGGCAGCGGTGAACGAGGCGGTCAAACTGACCCGCCAGATGAAGGCGTCAAGCGCCTCCGGCTTTGTCAATGCGGTGCTGCGCAGCTTTATTCGGGATGAAAAAGAAGATTCCCACCGTTCGCGGCAAGCGTCTCAAAAAAGCTGGAGGTCCAATACTCCCTGCCCGCAGTGGCTTATCAAAATTCTGCTCGACAGCTACGGTGAGCAGCAGACAGTAGCGCTGCTGGAGCACAGCCTGGAGCGCCCGCCGCTGTATGCGCGGGTCAACACCACCAGAACAAGCGCACAGCATTGCATCGAGCTTTTGCAGCAGCAGGGTGTGCAGGTACAGCAGGAGGAAGCACTGACCGACTGCCTGCGTTTAAATGCAACTGCCTCCATCGAGCGGCTGCAGGCGTTTGAACAAGGGCTGTTTTATATACAGGACAAATCCTCCCAGATGTGTGCAGCTTCGCTGGAAGCACAGCCGGGGGAACGCATTTTGGACTGCTGTGCGGCGCTTGATCGAAGACCTTCACCATTGCACAGCAGATGCAGGGCGAGGGTCAAATCATCAGTTGTGACATCTTTGAAGAGAAGGTAAAAAGATACAGGCGGGTGCGGCGCGTCTGGGACTTTCCTGTGTCGATGCGCGCTTGCAGGACGCTTCTGGTCTACGACCCGCAGCTGGGCGAGTTTGACCGGGTGCTGTGCGATGCGCCCTGCTCGGGCATCGGAATCATCGGGCGCAAGCCGGAAATCAAATATAAAGAGGAAGCTCAGCTGAGCGACCTGCCGCAGCTGCAGCTGAAGATATTGGAAAACGTCTGTCGTTATGTTAAGGTGGGCGGACGGCTGGTCTACTCCCACCTGTACACTGCTGCCGAATGAGAACACCAAAGGTGGTCGAGCAGTTTTTGCAGCGTCACAGCGAGTTTGAACCGTTGATTCTGCCGCAGCGGGTATTGCAGGCGGCAAACAGCACACCGACCTGGGCGCTGACACTGCTGCCGCAGATGGCGCAGACCGATGGATTTTTATTGCAGGGATGAAGAGGGTGTAAAGATAAAATGAGTTTGGAGCAGAAAAACGACTGGGGAACAGAAGATAGGCGACATCAAATCGCTGGAGCTGGAGGAGCTGACCGAACAGCTGGTCCAGATGGGTCTGCCAAAATTTCGCGGCGGGCAGGTCTATTCCTGGCTTCATGAAAACGGGTGGACAGCTTTTGAGCAGATGAGCAATCTGTCAGCGGCACTGCGCCAGCAGCTGCACAGCGGTACTACATAAATTCGTGACCATTATCCAAAAAGCTGGTGTCCAAAATCGACGGCACCCAAAAGTATCTGCTGCGCCTGGCGGACAACAACTGCGTGGAAGCGGTTTTTGATGAAATATAAGTATGGAAATTCGGTCTGCATCTCCACAGGGTCGGCTGCCGCATGGGATGCAAATTCTGCGCATCCACCTTGGCAGGACTGGTGCGCTCGCTGCGTCGCTTCCGAAGATGCTCGATGAAATCTACACCCCCTGACCCGTGACAGCGGACAGCGGGTGAGCAATGTGGTACTGATGGGCATTGGAGAGCCGCTGGATAACTACGACAACGTCATGAAATTTTTTAAATATCCTCTCCTCCGAGAGCAGGGCTACAACCTGAGCCTGCGGCATCTGTCGCTGTCCACCTGCGGACTGGTGGACCGAATTTATGAACTGGCTGCGCACAAAAAGCGGATTGACCCTGTCCATCTCGCTGCACGCGCCAAACGATGAATTCGCAGCCGGACAATGCCAATCAACAACCGCTATCCCATCGACGAGCTGCTCAAAGCCTGCCGCTATTATTTCCAGCAGACCGGCAGAAGGATTTCCTTCCGAGTATGCGCTGATCGAAGGGGTCAACGATGAAAATCTGCCACGCCAATGAGCTGGCGGACCGTTTAAAGGGAATGGCAGCGCACGCGTCAACCTCATTCCGGTCAACCCGGTCAAGGAAAGAGGCTTCAAGCGCGGCAGCCGCCAGCGCAGCGAGGCGTTCCAGAAGACGCTGGAAAAAACGAGGGGGTCAATGCGACCATCCGTCGGGAGCTGGGAGCGGACATCAACGCAGCCTGCGGACAGCTGCGCAGAGAGTATGACCAGCAGAGCGGACAGGTCCGGGAGGAGGAAGAAAAGTGATCAGATTTATGGGTGCGACCGACACCGGACGGCAGCGGCATCAGAACCAGGGATGCCTACATCTGCCGCAGGGTCGGGGAGCAGACAGGATATGCCATCGTCTGTGACGGACGGGCGGTGAAAAGGCAGGAGGTCGCCAGCGCGACAGCCTGCCAGCTGATTGAAAAAATTCCTTCATCGGGACATCCGCGAAAGGATGAGCGAGTCGGCAGCCAAGGCGGTCATCTTTTTCGCCATCAGTGCAGCCAATGCCAAGGTCTATTCGATGGCAAAGGAAAACCCCAACTACCACGGAATGGGTACCACACTGGTGCTGGCGGTAGTGCTGGACGAGTGGATGCACATTGTCAACATCGGGGACAGCCGCATTTATATGGTAGAAAAAGCGGTGCAGCAGGACCCGCGACCACACCCTGGTGCAGACAATGGTGGACCGCGGAGAAAATCAGCAGCGAAGAAGCCCAAAATCATCCGAAAAAGCATTATATCACCCGCGCCATCGGCGTTGGGGATACGCTGGACATCGACTACCAGATGTATCAGCTGAAAAAGGAAAGTCAGGTGCTGCTGTACCGACGGGCTTTCCAATACCTCAGACCGGAAAAAGCTGCCGGAACAGCTGAAAAGCTGCATCCGCAAGGAGAGCTTGCAGGAGCTGATCGACTATGCCAACAATCAGGGCGGAGCGGACAATATCACGGCAGTTGTGCTGTATCGTTCCTGATGCCCGCTGTGCAGGAGGCTATTCTGAATGGATAAAATACATTGGAAAGAAACTGGATGGACGCTATGAGATACGCGAGCTGATCGGCGTGGGCGGAATGGCAAACGTCTACAAGGCGTATGACGTGGTGGAAGCGCGCACGGTGGCGGTCAAGATCCTGCGGGAAGAATATATGAACAACGACGAATTTATGCGCCGTTTCCGCAACGAGTCCCGCGCCATCTCTTTGCTGGATCACCCGAATATCGTCAAGGTGTATGACGTCATCTTCTCCAACCGCATCCAGTCGATCGTCATGGAGTATATCGACGGCATCACCCTGAAGGAATACATCGACCAGGAAAAGGTGCTGCGCTGGAAGGAAGCAGTGCATTTCACCGTGCAGATCCTCCGTGCCCTGCAGCACGCTCACGACAAGGGCATTGTCCACCGCGACATCAAACCGCACAATATCATGCTGCTGTCGGACGGGACCATCAAAATCACTGATTTTGGCATTGCCCGCTTTTCCCGCAGCACCACCAAGACCATCACCGACAAAGCCATCGGCTCGGTGCACTACATCAGCCCCGAGCAAGCCAGCGGCGCTTCACCGATGCCCGCAGCGACATCTATTCGCTGGGCGTGATGATGTTCGAAAATGCTTACCGGCAAGCTGCCGTTTGAGGCAGACACGCTGGTTTCGGTGGCAATCAAGCAGATACAAAGTCAGCCGACCCCTGCCGCGCTCAATCAACCCCGACATCCCGGAAGGGCTGAGGAAATCGTGATGCGTGCCATGCAGAAGGACGCGGACAAGAGATACCAGTCGGCAGCAGAGATGCTGCACGACATCGACGAATTTAAAAAAAGGAACCCCGCGATTGTTTTTTTTCCTACAAGTACGAGCAGCCGCCGCAGGTACACATCCAAAACGAGCTGCGGCATCAGCGGGCAGAACAACAGACAGGTGGAGAACAACAGCCGATGAAAAAAAGAAAAAACCTTCCAGACGTCTGTCGCAGCAGAACCAGCAAAGCGATGACAGCTATGAACGCAAACCACTGCCGGTAGTGCCGGTGATGGCGGGCATTGCCTTTTGCATTTTTGCTGGCAGCCTGTGCTTTCATCGGGATGCTGTTCATGGTCAACAAGCCTTTTTGAGCAGGTGGAGAACGTCAAGGTCCCGGACCTGGTGGGCATGAATTATGAAAGCATCAAGACCAAGTACTCTGGAAAGTTCAAGATAGAGGTGGAGGAAAAAGCACCCAGCAGTCTGTACGACGAGGGAGAAATCTATGAGCAGAACCCGGACCCGGGCAAAACAGTCAAGAAAACTCCACCATCACCATCAAAATCAGCACAGGCAAACAGGTTATGTGTTGGAAGATTACACCGGAAAGGATTCCACCGAGGTCTTCCGCGACCTGAACAAGAAGGGCATCAAGTGGACCGAGACAGAAACCTACTCAATGAGTATCCATCGGGAACGGTGGTCAAGACAGCGCCCAAAGCCGGTGAAGAGGTGGCAGAGGGCGATGAAGTCAGCGTTCATGTCAGCTTAGGCTCGCAGGAGCAGAATCAGACGGTGCCGCTGGTGGTCGGAATGAACTTCCACGAGGCAAAAGACCTTTGCTTTCCACCAAACGTCTGCGCATCGAGTGCGTGCGGGAGGTGCAGCCGGATACCGATGAGGACGGCAATCCTCTGCCGGGTCAGCAGGCGGCAGGAAACCATTTTGGAGCAGAGCCCATCGGAGGATGCGCTGGTACCGGCAGGTACGGTGATCGGCGTTACCGTCATGGCGGCGACGGTTGGGAGGACCCGAACAAGCCAAGACAGATTGAGATTAAATTCGACCTGCCGCAGGGCGACGATACGGTACACGTCCAGACCTTTGTGGATGGCAAGGAAACCGGCTACGGCGACCCGGACCTTCCAGACAGTCGACCTCAAGCCGAGCGTAGATGCAAGGTGGAAATTTATATCGACGGTCAGTTGTACAAGAGCTATGATGTCAACTTGACAACGGCACCTGGAAACCACCGACCTGCAGGGTCTGGGAGAGTCCCTTTTCCAAGGAAGAACACGCCGATGAAGAGCGGGACGACGGATACCAGCAGCCGCAGGAGGACGACGACGAATAACCGATAGAAAAACAGCCCGCGCTGTCCTTTGAGGCAGGCAGGGCTGTTTTGTCGTATCAGTGCAAGGGATTTTTTGCGGAAGCTCTCGCATTTTCCCGGGAAATTTGCTATAATGGGAAAAAACGTCAGAATGGAGGAAACACAATATCTTGATACAGCAGAAGATAATGGGCAGGATCGTCAAATCGCTGGGTGGATTTTACTATGTGGCACCGCAGTCCGGCGGTCCGGTCGTCGAATGCAGAGCGAGGGGAGCCTTTCGTCAGCAGAACATCAAGCCCTGTGTGGGCGATTGGGCAACGGTAGAATTGACCGAGCAGGGAACAGGCCATGTCGTACAGCTCGAGCCACGCAGCAACAGCCTGGTGCGTCCGCCGCTGGCAAATCTGGACCAGCTGGTGCTGGTGGTTTCCATCGCTGACCCGGCTCCGAAACGCCTTTGTTCTGGATAAATTGATTGCCATTGCAGAATATCAGAAGATCGAGCCGGTCATCGTCATCACCAAGTGCGACCTTGCCGACCCGAAGGAATTTGCCGATATTTACCGCAAAGCAGGCTTTGCCGTGTAAAACGCGGACGCTGGAGCATCAGGGTATCCAGGCGGTCATGGAGATGCTCAAGACAACAAGACCAGCGCCTTCGCGGAAACTCCGGTGCAGGTAAGTCCACCCCCTGCTCACCATCGACCCGAGATTGGAGCCTGGATGGTGGCGAATACAAAAATAAAAGCCAGCAGGTTACAGACAATACACCACCCGCCATGGAGCTGCTTCTTGAGCTGCCGTGCAGGGAGTGATTTGTAGCGGACACACCTGGATTTTCCGCGGTAGACCTGAAAAATTCCAGACTATCCTCAAGGATGAGCTGGCGGGGTTGCTTCCGGGAGAACGACTACGAGGGCAAATGCCGATTCCGCGGCTGTTCCCACACCAAGGAAGCGGGCTGCGCTGTTTTTGCAGGCGGTCAAGGATGGGGGAAATCTCGCAAAGCCGCCATCAAAGCTACCTCAACCCAGCGAGCAGGCAAAAAAATATCAAGGAATGGAGCTGAACCGCTAAGGTTTGCAGCTTTAGGGGAAAGGGACAGACAGATGAAACGATGCGTGATTTTTTGGCGGAGGGCAGATCGGTGACCCCGAGCAGATCAAAATCTGGTGCGGCAGGAGGACTACCTCATTGTGCGGACAGCGGTTACCGGCATTGTGTGCAGCTGGGATTTTCTCCGCAGCTGGTGCTGGGCGACTTTGATTCCTATGCAGGAGTGGTGTCCGATCAGCGAGCTGCTGCGCTACCCCATCGAAAAGCGATGACACCGACACCATGCTGGCGGTCAAGCAGGCTTTGCAGCGCGGATACGAGAGGCTGCTGCTGGTCGGGATGCTGGGCGGCAGGCTGGATCACACCCTTGCCAATATCCAGACACTGGTGTACGCGGTGGGAGCAACGGAGCGGCAGCACAGATATCGACAGCAGCTGCTGTATCACCGTCATCAAGGGGAGGACAGACAGCGCAGATTCCATATCAGCAGGGATTTCACTTTTTCGGTATTTCACAGCGACTGTGCAAGCGGAGTGTGCATCCGCCGCAAAGTATGAGTCTGGAGGCAGCGCAGATCACCCAACGGTTTTCCCATCGGGGTCAGCAATTTTTTGGAGGACAGCCCGCACAGATTTCGGTCAAGGGAATCCTTTGTGATTCTCTCCACCGGCGGCGATTAAAGCTGCCTTTTCACAAACAAGCGCACTGTACATAGAATACAGCAAAAAGCAAAACGCTTGACTGATGAAAAGGAGGCACAGATGAAGGTAGTGGTCATCAAAGCCCAAAGTTTTCTCCGGCATTTTGAGGATGATCTTTAAAATCAATAAGGACGAAGAATAACCGGCAAGCAGGACAGAACGCCTGAACGTCCGCCGCTCATTGATAACAGAAAGGACGAAGGATATGAACTGGACACAGGTCAAGATTTATACAACCACCGAGGGAATCGAGCCGTTGACCGGCAGCTTGCTGGATTTTTGGGAATCGGCGGATTTGTCATCGAGGACGCACAGGACTTTGATGAATTTCTGCACGATACCACCCCGCACTGGGATTACATCGACCAGGATGTTATGAAGAAGATGAAAAACTGCGAGACCAGCGTGACCCTCATGTGGCGGACAACCCACAGGGAGGAGCTGGCAGGAGCAAGAGAGATCGTTGCCCGTCTGAAGGCACAGGGACAGCGAAGGACGCTACGGTCGTCTGGAGCTGGAACTGGACAATGTCAATGAAGAAGACTGGTCCAACGCATGGAAGAAGCGCTTATCATCCGGTGCGGGTGGGCGAGCATCTGGTGGTCTGCCTTCCTGGGGAGGAGTATCAGCCGCAGGAGGGGCGACGTCATGCTGACCCCTTAATCCGGGTATGGCGTTTGGCACCGGAACCACGATACCACCAGACTGTGCATGGAGCTGCTGGAAAAGTACATCACACCGGAAGACTCGGTGCTGGACGTCGGCTGCCGGAAGCGGTATCCTTGCCATCACAGCGGCACTGCTGGGTGCGAAGGAGATCAAAGGCTGTGACATCGACGAGGTTGCAGTCAAGGTAGCGGGTGAAAATGCCGCGCTCAACAAGGTTGCCGACCGCATCGCCTTCAATTCACAAGGGCGATTTGACCAGCCAGGTGGAGGCAGCTTCCAGCTGATCTGCGCCAACATCGTGGCGGATGTCATCATCCGTTTGAGCCGGGATGTCGGCAAATATCTTGCACAGGACGGCATCTTTTATCACCTCCGGCATCATCGATACCAGAGAGCAGGATGTTGCAGGATGCCCTTTGCTGCCAACGGCTTTACCGTCATCGAACGCCGCACCTCCGGCGGCTGGGTCGCTTTGGCTTGCAAGGCAAAGTAACAGGAGAAGGATATGCCCAGATTTTTTACCGAAAATATTGACCAGAACAGCGGCAGCATCACGGGAGAGGACGCCAAACACATCGCCCGCGTGCTTCGATGAAAAACGGTCAGCCGCTGACCGTTTGCGACACAAAGGGATATGACTATGCGTGTATAATAGAAGGGATCACCGAGGAGCAGATCGACCTGAAGGTTAAGCTGTCCCGTTCGCCCAGCGTCAACGAGCCGAATGTCTCGGTCCATCTGTATCAGGCGATGCCCAAAGCGGACAAGCTGGAGCTGATTATCCAGAAAGCGGTGGAGCTGGGTGTGAACAGCATCACACCGGTGATGACCCGTCGCTGTGTTTCCCGACCGGATGCCAAATCCATGAAGAAGAAGCTTGAGCGATACAACCGCATCGCGTTGGAGGCAGCAAAGCAGAGCGGCAGAGGGATTATCCCGCAGGTAAACCCGCTGCTTGAGCTGGACCAGGCGCTCAGACAGATGCAGCAGAGCGGATGTCCCATCCTTTTTTATGAAAACGCCACCGCTCCGGCAAGACAGCTGTTGCAATCGGCAACAGGGGAAAATTGCCATCCTCATCGGAGCGGAGGGAGGCTTTGATGAGGACGAGGTCGAGCGGGCAAAGGTTGCTGGATGCAGCATCCTCTCGCTGGGAAAAACGCATCCTGCGCTGTGAAACGGCGCCGCTGGCAACGCTTTGTCCATCATCATGTATGAAACAGGAAATATGGAATAGTACCCGAAATGGGAGGGACCATAGATGAATGTGAAAACGATTGTGACCATTGCCTTGATTGGGCTGCTGGGAGTTGGAACCGCCGCGGGGATTTTTCCTCTCCGACCGCAGCCAACAGCAGGAGCCGCCATCAGCCGACATACAGCAGGAAGAAAAAGAGGAAGCGCCTGTGGAAAGCTCTTCTCAAAAGGAAGAAGAGCAGGGGCAGTCCTCACAGGAAACAAAAACAGCAGCAGCTGGCGGAGGAATTTGCCAAGGAGAAGGAAGAATACTACCTGCTGCTTGCCAATGCCGAAAAACCCGCTGCCGCAGGACTGGAGCATCCAGACTGAAAGAGGTCCAGAACGGCTATGAGATGGACAAGCGGGCAGCGCCTGCCATGCGGGAGATGATACAGGCAGCCAAAGAGGACGGAGTGGAGCTGATGCTCTGCTCGGCGTACCGCTCGGTTGAAAAAAACAGCAGCAGCTGTTCGACCTCTCGCAGCAGGCATACATGGCACAGGGGATGAGTGAAGAGGAAGCATACGCCAAGACTGCCACCGAAACCGCCATCCCGGGCACCAGTGAGCATCAGACGGGCTTGGCAGCAGACATCGTCACCCCCGACCTACCAAATGCTCGATGCAGGCTTTTGCAGACACGCCAGCCGGTCAGTGGCTCAGCGAACACGCGGCAGAGTACGGCTTCGTGCTGCGCTACCCGCAGGACAAGCAGGAGGTCACCGGCATCATCTACGAGTCGTGGCATTACCGCTTTGTCGGCAAGACCCACGCCAAACTGATGAAGGAAAGCGGACTGTGCCTGGAGGAATATTTGCAGCAGGAGCTGCCGGAAGGCTACACCGGAGCAAGCGATCCGTATGATTTACCAAAGCAGTCATAATACAGCAAAGATGAAAGAGGGACGGAATGAAAAAATGGTTTGAAAAAATCTGCATCGGACTCATCTTTTTTCTTTCCGCCCTTTTGCTGATGTTTTTTGGCATACGCACAGCGGCAAGACCATCGCCTTTGCACGGGCGGAGCGCATCGAGGTCATCAACAATCTGGTGGACGGCATCAGCAGAAGGAGCGAGCCTGACCTCCCAGGGAAAAAAGATGCAGACGGTGGTGTACGAGTACCTCAAGGCGTTTTTGCGGGCAGTGGCAGGCTTTGAATTTGTTCCGCGCAATGATTTTAGTATCTTGACCCACATCATCAACTCGTTGCCGCAGCAGACTCAGGTGCTCTCCTTTGTTTACCACGGGAGGGATTTGACCATCAGCACCGTTCAGCCCCTTGCCCGAGCAGGTGGAACAGATGGTGCAGTCGCTGGAAAAAAAAGCTGAAGATACCCCAGGAGTACGAAAAGGTGGTGTACAGCTACTACATCGACTCCGACCAACAGTGTGTGGCACAGATCACCCTGATTGCTCGCAAATATGATGAGACCAATTTTTTAGAGGAGTTGCAAAGGAGCTTCTCCCCCGAGCCGTCCGCACAGGACGGAGAAGAGAAATCAGAAAGAAGAGGAAACGGATGGAACAGAAGAAAAAATCGACCGAATCAGCCAGCTGAGCAGACTGTCCCGTGAGCGTGAGCTGACAGAGGAGGAAAAACAGGAGCAGCAGTTGCTGCGCCGGGAATATGTTGATAGCATGAAAAACAATCTGCGTGCGACCCTGCAAAATGTGGTGATTCAGCACCCCGACGGCAGCAGGACCAAGCTGAAAAATAACCACCCACCGGTAGGCAATTGTACCGGCAGGGAGAAAAGGAAGGAGCGGTCCCCCATGAAAAAATGTAGACAAGTATAGCCGAAATTATTTTGCACCGGAGCAGACAGAGTATCAATGGATTGCATCGGGAGTATGTTGGATGCCGCTCGCGCTGGTGCAGTGTGGATTTGCGCGACGGCAACCAATCGCTGGTTGTTCCGATGGATTGGAAAAGAAAAAGCGCTCTTTTTATTTTTGTGCCGGATGGGATTTCGAAATCGAGGTTGGCTTTCCGGCTGCCAGTGACACCGAATACCAGTTTGTGCGCACCCTGATCGAGCACAATCTGATTCCGCCGCAGGTGATGATTCAGGTTCTTACACCGGCACGAGAGCCAATCATCCGCCGGACCATGCAGTCGCTTTCCGGCTGCAAACAGGCAAATCGTCCACCTGTACAACCCCACCTCGCGGGCACAACGGGAGCAGGTCTTTGAAAAAATCAGAAGGAAGAAATCATCGAAATTGCTGTTTCGGCAGTTCGAGTTATCCAAAGAGTGTGCAGCAAAAATCAAGGGAAGATCCAGCTGGAATACACGCCGGAAAGCTTTACTGCCACTGAGCCGGATTTTTGCGTTGGAAATCTGCAATGCGGTGGTGGAGGAATGGGGAGAATCGCCGCTGCCGGTCATCCTCAATCTGGCATCCACTGTCTCCCCTTTCGCTGCCGCACGTCTATGCCAATCAGGGTGGAGTATATCAGTACCATCTGCACCATCGGGAAGCGGGTCATTCTTTCGCTGCACCCGCACAACGACCGCGGCAGCGCTGTAGAGAGCAGGCTGGGATTGCTGGCTGGCGGGCAGCGGGTGGAAGGGACCTTGTTTGGCAATGGGGAACGCACCGGAAATGTGGATTTGGTCACTTTTGGCGCTCAACCTGTATTCCCACGGGAGTAGACCCGCAGCTGGACCTTTCCGACCTGCCAAAGGTCGCACAGATACGAGGAATCCACCGGTATGCAGATTTCTCCGCGTCACCCTACGGAGGAGAGCTGGTATTTGCCGCCTTTTTTCCGGCTCCCATCATCAGGATGCGATTGCCAAAGGCTTTTCGTTGGAGAAAGCAGCATCCGAATTCCTGTGGAATGTTCCCATCTGCCGTTGGACCCGGGGACATTGGGCGCAACTATGAAGCATGATGTCATCCGCATCAAGTCTCAGTCAGGTAAGGGGTGGCATCGGCTACCTGCTAGAACACCATTACGGAATCAATCTGCCCAAAAAGATGCGGGAAGAGTTTGGGAATCGGGTTAAAAGTATTTCCGAGCAGCAAAGCCGGGAACGCTCGGTCGAGGAGCTGCAATCGGATTTTCAGCGATACCTATTTGAATCTGTCTGCGCCCATCTGCCTGGAGGCGATTTTTTATTTTGTCCACAAGGATAGCTTACTACCGTGCTGCTGCAATTCCACGGACAACAGCTGGAGCTGACCGGACGGGGAAATGGTCGCTTTTGATGCGGTCAGCAATGCGCTGGGCAAAGGATTGGATGTACGCTTCCATGACATCGTTTACCAGTAGCATGCGCTGGAGCGCGGTTCTACCCTCGCGAGCCATCGCCTATATTGGCATTACCTCGGGATGCGCAGGCAATACTGGGGGATGCGGGATTCACACCGACATTATCGCAGTTTCTTCGGTCTATGCGCTGTTCAGCGCAGTCAACCGGATGCTCAACGACCAAACAGAAGAAGGCTGTCTGTACATTTTGTACAGAAGCCTTTGCTTATAAAAAAGGCTGTCTGTACATTTTGTACAGACAGCCTTTGCTTATCGTTTATTCTTCTTCCGGTTCAATCAGAGCGTAGTTGCCGTCGTGGCGTTTGTATACGACATTGATCTCGCCGCTTTCAGCGTTGCGGAATACAAAGAAGGTGTGGTCGAGCATATTCATTTGCAGGATGGCTTCTTCAACCTCCATTGGCTTTACCGGGAAGCGTTTGGTTTTGACGACCTTGTATTCGTCAGGCTCATACATCTCCTCCACAAAGTCAGGTGTGAAGGGCTGCGGCTTTCATCCGTTTTTCCAGCTTGGATTTGTTTTTGACAATCTGACGGAACAGGGAGTCAATGACGGCTTCCAAAAGCATCTTCGCGTTCATCAGCCGTTCTTTCGGCACGGAAGAAAAGACATCTTCTGATTTGATGGTGACCTCTACTGTTTCATGGTCACCGGAATGGATGACAGTGACCTGCGCCTGTGCGCTGTCGCCGAAGAATTTGTCAAATTTGGCAAGCTTCTTTTCAACCCTGTGCGGAGCAAATCTTGATACCTCTGCCGATTAATCTTTTTGTTGACTTTTATTATTTACTTTCTTAAAGGCCTACAAAGTTTAAAGTCATTTCATAGAAAAACTTGCTATCTTTCATAAAGGAGTTTCCGCCATTCAGCGCTTTCTTATTGTTTAAAGTACATATACAGCTGGCAGGGGGATCATGCCAAGTTAAAGCTTGGTGGCGCTTGTCCGCGCCCTGCTTTCGGAGCGTTCAAACTCCACACCGCCGATGACATAAAGCGGCGTGGCACCCCTGGCAGAACACTTTCTTTTGCCCATTGTGCGGTATTTCCGCCGCCTTTAAATCGAGCAGACGTTCAAGCCGTACGGCTGCAGATGCACTTCACGCCTTTCTCGACCGGGATGGAGAAATCGCGGACATCCCGGCTGCACCACCTGATGCGCGCGTGCTAGGCAATACGTGTAACTGAACAAACGAAGCATACTGA
>VOFK01000227.1_pt1 | contig 32185 bp, 52 predicted proteins | sample 5384121 | NCBI WGS metagenome assembly VOFK01 (sample SAMN12384730, study PRJNA508395) | human gut metagenome | isolation source: healthy gut J | host: Homo sapiens | reverse complement strand
CAGTCCCGCCCGTCGGCTTCCGCTCGCGCTGTCGGTGCTTGCCGATTCCGTCTGTATCTTCTCCACCGTCGTGCTCTTCCTGCTGCTTGCGCAGCCCGCCAAGCACAGGACAGTCATCATGATGGCGGCAACTGTTGGCAGTGTCAATGGCCTTGCGCAGTCGCGCCATTTCGCGCTTGTTGGCCTGCAGGTCTTTTCTTGTTGCATTCAGTTCTTCTTTTAAGGGTACCACAATATTGCTCACCAAAACGCGGGTGGCATGTTCTGCGTTATCCACACGCACACCCTCTGCGTCGGCTTCGGCTTTCATCGCTTCCGCTTTCGCTTTCCTCACCGTGGCACGCAGGGAACCGATGGCTGCTGCAGTGCCCACAAGGCCGCCGCTAAGAATAATGTTCATGATCTCGCTAAAGTCCATACCACCCGTTTTTTAGTCAGTCAACCTTTTATTCTGCTTCCTCGCGTTTCTTTCGGAATAGTCCGATAACCCATTGCACCAGTCCCGTGTCGGCTACCCCATTGGCTACAAGTGAGGCACCAAAACCATAGAGCAAGGCAATGTCCCAGCTCACATCACTCACAAATCCGGCATCAAGCCACCACAGTAGCATCGCGCACACCAAGCCCACACACCAGCTCACCAGCTGCGTCACCCAGCCTTTCATGTTGGGGAACAAACCTTTCAACCCTTCAGTAAGCACCACCACACCGCCGACGAAACCGGCAAAGGTGCCAATCATTGCGTCATAGTCCGTTGCCGGAACATCGGCCCCTTGGGCCATCACAGCCGATACTGTTCCCAGCATCAGCATCATAAACAGCATAATTCGTTTCATTGATTGCTTCTTTTATTATTGGTTAATACCTATTTCTTTCAGCCATTTCTGTACATCGAAACTGGGGCAGGCTTTGGCCGCCAGCTCGTTGTGTCCCACAATGCGCACATCCGGGAATCTGCGATGGAAGTCCTTCACATACTTCTCCAGTGCCTTTTTCTGGCAGCCGGTGCGGGTGTCCTTCGGGGTCTTGCCGTCCTTGGCCACACCGCCGGCATACACAATGTGGCGGCTCACGCTGTTGTACCCCTTGGCTCCGTTGGTCACTTCCCAGGGATCCACCTGCGCATCCTCGTTGTTGTTCACCAAGCGTTCCACACCGCCCTGCAGGTGGAACAGGTCGGTGTAGCCCACCTGTTTCCAACCTCTGCCACCCTGGCTTACGGGCGAAGTGTGCCACTTCCGGATGTCCGCCGATGATACCTCACGCCCCTCCGGGGTTGCCGTACAGTGAATTACCAGATACTTCAATTTTGCCATACCATCTTATCCTTTCTGGTTTTGGGTAATGGTAATCTTGGCCGTCTTGCTGCGGTCGGCATTGAGCGTAAGGGTCAGTGTACCGGTTTTCTGACTGCCACTGTTTGCACCGGCCGAAATCTTCACGCCTTTATCCGTCGCTTCCACCTTGAAGCCGGCAGGGGCACTGCCTATCTCATATTCTCCGCTGGCGGTCACGGTCACTTCTTCACTGCCACCGGTTGCCTCAAGGGTCACACTGGCAGGGTCAACTGAAATCTTCTTCTCGCTCGCCTTGAACACGGGGTTGCTTCGCTTGTCCAGCACCACCACTTCTTCACCGAAGGCAATGTTCGTGTCAGCCTTCATCAGCATCTTGAAGAAGTACAGTTCGCTCGCGTTCGAGATCTTGTCAATCTGAATCACGTCTTCATCGTCCTGCAGGTTCACAGCCGCAAACAGGTTGCCGCCGGCATCGGGCGAACAGAGGGTGCACACAATCAGATCATCGGGCCAGGCCGCAAGCGTCTCAATGGTAATGCCCTTGTAGCGACGGGCATTCACATCGGTTTCGCTCGTGTTCTTGGACTCGCGCTGGGTCAGTTCGTCATCATACTTGTCAAAGTCGTTCACGCTCATCAGAATGCGGAGGTCCGGGTTGTTGCGGATGGCCACGGGAATCTTCGCACGCATGGCTTTCAGTCTGCCCAGCATGGTCGATTCTGCGCTGTCCACCACAATCACCTCAGTATCCTTGGCCATCTGGGTCAGGATGCCGTTAAACAAGTGGTCGTCATCATCCATATTCACCGTTCACATAGTGGTCACCCAGTTCAAACTGTACCCGCTTGGCCAGCTCGGCAAGCAGGGCGTTCTGCGCTTCGGGCGGAAGTTCCGAGAATACCAGGTTGCCCTTCGGCTGCCATTTGCGCCAGATGTTCTCGAACGTGCGGGGGTTAAACACCGTAAAGGCCATGAAGTCCACCGGGTCAAGACTCTTTTCGTCGTAGTTGAAGTTGCCCTTCGAATCCTCCACGCCGGGGTTCTCCTTGCGCTTCTGGAGCATCTTGCCGGTCTTCAGGCGCGGCAGGCTGATTTTCTTCTCCACACCGGGAATCACCATGATCAGCCCCTTTTCCACAATCTCATTGCTCGTAGCGGCAAGCGTCAGCAACTGTTCCAGTACCTCGCCGCTGTAATTCGTGTTTCTTACAATTATTGCCATAGTTCAATCACTTTTTACGTTTGTCCTTAATTTCTCGCATACGCCTGTTCCAGGGGCTTTCTTCACCATTCGGTTCCAGATGCAGGTCTTCCATCACACGGCGCTTTACCGGCAGTTGGGCCAGGGCCTTTTCGCCGTTCTCGCGGTCATTGGCCAAAAGGTTTTCGTAGATGGGGCGGGTAGTCGCATCAATGCGACCGTCCTGCTCGGCTGCGTCAAGCAGCTGCTTGCGGGCGGCAAGGTCTTCGGCTTCAGCCTTGTCTTCGTAGGTCTTCACCTTGGCCTTCAGGTCGGTGTTCTCTTTCGTAAGGATAGGTACCTTGCCTGCCTCTTCCTCCAGTTGGTCCATCAGGCGGAACACATCCGCATCACTCGCGCAGTCCTTGAAGCGCGGGCGTTTCTTTACGTCTTCCAGATTCATGTCTTCTCTGTTTTTTTGTGGCTCAACGAGCCGGTTATTGAATAAAGTATATATCTGCGCCGGTGTACTGTCTGCCGGCACGGGGTCTGCATCATAGATGTCGTCTATGAAACCAAGGTCCAGGGCTTCCTTGGCGGTCAGCCAATGGTCCTCGCCGTCAAAATAGGTCTGTTTCACTTCTTCCTTGCTCATGCCCAGCCGCTCGGCATAGATTTCACTCAAGCTGCCTTCCAGGCTTTCTATCTCTTCCATGCAACGCTGCAGGTCCTGCTTGTTGCCGTAACACCCGCCGCTCACACTGTGCAGCATCAGACGGGCATATTTGCTCATTTCTACGGGCTTGCCGCAAAGGGCTATCACACTGGCCATGCTGGCGGCTATGCCATCCACATAAATGCGGATGTCGGCCTGGCTATGGCGCAGGGCGTTGAATATCGCAATGCCGCTGTACACTTCCCCGCCGTTGCTGTTGATACGCACATGGATGCGTCGGCTCACGCGTTCGGCTTCCATCAGTTCCTGGGCTATGCGCCCGCTTTGCACCTCCGTATAGTCTCCGATGTCCCCGTACAGGAATATCGTACTGGTGCCGTCGTCACTCGTTGTAATATTGAAAAATCTGCTCATCGTCATGTCTTTACCAGCGGTTTCCCCGCCTTTCGATGGTGCGAAAATAGAACATTCCCATGGCACCAAGAAACCGCGTCCGCATCATAACGTTTTCTGGCGTTATCATAACGCTGTAACCCGTCATCATGCGTACGCGCTTTTACAAACCCCGCTTTTTCATGCAATTTTGTAACGTGATTTACAACTAAAAAGGACGATTTATGGCAGATTTGACGAATGCCCAGAAAAAGGAATGGGCAAAAACTTTGTACCTCAAGGAAAACCTCACACAGCAGGAAATCGCCGACCGGGTGGGCGTGTCACGGGTGTCCGTGTCCAACTGGGTACGGGCCGGGAAGTGGGAGGAACAGAAGGTGGGGCTTACGCTCACAAGGCAGGAACAGGTGGCTAACCTCTACCGGCAGGTGGCCGAAATAAACAAGGCCATCGCCGAACGGCCCGAAGGGGAACGGTTCCCCTCATCCAAGGAGGCTGACATCCTCGGGAAACTGTCGGCGGCCATACGCAACATGGAGCAGGAAGTGGGCATTGCCGACATCATCAGTGTCCTCACCGGGCTCATCGACTGGGTACGGGCGGCCGACCTCGAAAAGGCAAAGGAAATTACACGCCTGGCCGATGCGTACATTAAAGACAAATTATAAAGGGATAGACAATGAAACAGACTGACAGACTCGCTCTCCTCGATTGGGAGAAGTACAAAGAAGACATCGCAAGGGCTACACCGGTCGATAGGAACATGACGGCAGCCGAACGGGAAAAACACCGGGAATATCTTGAGAAACATCCCATAGAATGGATCAAGTTCTTTTTTCCGAATTATGTCAAATATGAATTTGCCGACTTCCAGAAAAAGGCTATCCGGCGGATCATTGCACACGATGAATGGTTTGAGGTGCTTTCTTGGAGCCGTGAGCTGGCCAAATCCACCGTCACCATGTTCATCGTCATGAATCTCACGCTTACCGGACGCAAAAAGAATGTGATTCTGACCTCCAACAGCAAGGACAATGCGGTGCGCCTGCTCGATCCCTACCGGGCCAATCTCGAAGCCAACGGACGCATCATGGCATACTACGGCAAACAGGAACTGCCGGGCTCATGGACCGAGGATGAATTCACCACCAAAGGGAAGGTCTCTTTCCGCGCACTGGGTGCCGGACAATCTCCGCGTGGTTCGCGAAACGAGGCCATACGTCCCGACGTACTGCTGGTCGATGACTTTGATACGGACGAGGATACCAAGAACCCGGACATCATCCAGAAGCGCTGGGACTGGTGGGAAAAAAATGCGCTGTATCCCACAAGGTCCATTTCCGAACCTACACTGGTCATCTTCTGCGGAAACATCATCGCCAAGGACTGCTGCGTGGTGAGGGCGGGCGAAATGGCCGACTCCTGGGGACATCGTGAACATCCGCGACAAAAACGGATTTTCCACATGGCCGGAAAAGAACTCGGAGGAAGACATCGACCGCACACTGTCCAAAATATCCAAAAAGGCGGCACAGGGAGAATATTTCAACAACCCGATTTCCGAGGGCGAGGTATTCGAGAACATTTCATACGGCAAGGTTCCGCCACTCTCCAAATTCAAGTTCCTCGTGGTGTATGGCGACCCGGCACCGGGCGAAAGCAAGGGTAAGAAAGGCAAATCCTTCAAGACGGTTTCGCTCTGTGGCAAATTGGGTGGCAGGCTTTACGTCATCAAGACTTTCCTGGCACAGGCGCTCAATGCGGAGTTCATTGACTGGTATGTCCGGATGCTTGAATTTGTCGGGGGCAAGACCAATGTCTATTGCTACATGGAGAACAACAAGCTGCAGGACCCTTTCTTCCAACAGGTGTTCAAACCGCTGGTGGCAAAAGTACGCCGCGAACAGAAGATTGCGCTGTTCATCCGGGGCGACGAGGAGAAGAAGACGGACAAGGCTACGCGCATCGAGGCCAACCTTGAACCGCTCAACCGCGAGGGGAACCTCATCCTCAACGAGGCTGAACGGGACAATCCGCACATGAAGGAACTGGAGGATCAATTCAAGTTGTTCACCCTGACCATGCGCTATCCGGCCGACGGACCGGATGCGGTCGAAGGGGCGAACCGTATCATTGACGAACTGATCAGGCGCATTGAACCGCCCGTATTCCGATCACGGAAGGATGTAAGAAAACGGAATAAGAAAAGATTATGACAACTCTAAAACAATAGGACTATGAGCAAATTTGTTGAACTTACCGATTACGATGCGAGCATCCACCGAGACATCCTCGACGCACTGGTTCGCGAAGACGAAACGGTCATTGAGGTTTGCGAGGACAGGGCCATTGCCGATGCGGTGTTATCTGGGCAAACGCTACGACTGCAACAAGATTTTTGCAGCCACCGGCGAGAACCGTAACCAGCTCGTGCTGATGATGGTCATCGACATGGCGGTCTATCACATCTTCTGCATCCACAACCCGCAGAAACTTTCCCAGGTACGCAAGGATCGTTACGAACGGGCGGTGGAATGGATGAAGGCGGTGGCCGACGAGGACATTTCAATCGAAGGGGCTCCGCTGCTGCCCGAGGAACAAAGGGCGGGCAGGTCGGATTTCCGCATTCAAAGCAACCGCAAACGAACGAACCACTGGTAAAAAGCAAGCATCATGAAAAAGAAAAACAGAAAAAACAACAAAGCCGGCATCATCACCGTAGGGGGAAACTTCACGTTGCCGGGACAAAAGAGACCGAATGTGATTGTGCTCACACAGCCCAAACGCTTCGGGCTGGACATTTCCGACTACATGGCAGCCGTAAGGGTGGCCGAGAATGTCGATTTCTCGCGACGTTACAAACTTTATGACCTCTACGAGGACATTCTGATGGATACCCACCTTTCCTGTGTGCTCGAAAAGCGAAAGAATGCCGTGCTGTGCTCCAACATGGAATTCCGGGTGGACGGGAAGCCCGACGATAAAATCAACGAACAGATACAGTCGCCCTGGTTCAACCGGCTGGTGGGTGACATCCTTGATGCGAAATTCTGGGGCTTCTCGCTCTGCCAGTTCTACAAGCTGCAGGAGTGGGTGGATTATGACCTGGTACCACGCAAGCATGTGGATCCGGTCAGGGAACTCATCCTGCGCCACCAGACGGACATTACCGGCCATTCCTGGAATGAATATACCGACCTGCTGTTTGTGGGTTCACCGTCCGATTTGGGGCTGTTGGCCAAGGCTGCACCTTGGGTCATCTACAAACGTAACACTACGGGCGACTGGGCACAGTTCTCCGAGGTATTCGGCATGCCTATCCAGGAATATATCTATGATTCCGACGACGACGAGTCACGCCAGCGGGCCATGGAGGATGCGGCCAATGCCGGAAGTCTGGCGCAGTTCTTCCATGCCAAGGACACGGAACTCAAACTCACGGAAGCCGGAAACAAAACAGGGTCTGCCGATGTCTATGAACGCCTCTGCGAGCGGTGCAACAACGAAATTTCCAAACTGATACTGGGCAATACGCTGACCACCGAATCGTCCGAAAAAGGCACGCAGGCTTTGGGTACGGTTCATAAGAAAGTAGAGGACAAGGTACTGGAGGCCGACCGGAAGTACGTGCTCAACGTGCTGAATTACGACATGACGGACATTCTGCTGCGCATGGGCATCAACACCGAAGGGGGTACGTTCTGTTTCCCCGAACCGAAGGAAACGGATGCCGGTACCAAAATATCCATCCTCACGCAGCTGAAGAAGAACTTCAACATCCCCATCGACGACGACTATCTCTATGAGGAATTCGGTATCGACAAACCGGCCAATTACGAGCAGCTGAAGGCGGAACAAAAGACGGCTGAACAAGCCGACCAGATTCCAAGCCCGAAGAAGGAGCCGGAGCCAGCGAATAAGGGACGGGATGATGAACCGACACCGAAACAGAAAAGAAACTTCCGGAACTGGCTCAAAGGTTTTTTCGTGAAAGCCCCGGCAGACGGGGCAGCTTTAGACTGGTAGTCGACAGACTGTATGCGGCTGATAATGGCAGCATCTCCATGGAGTTTGACTTCTCCGAAGAGGTGCTGCGGCGTGCCTTGCTGAACATATACAGCAGGGACTTTCATCCGGCAACCGAAATCGAAATCAACCTGTTCAATGAAATATGGGCAAAGATGGACAAGGCGGCAAAGGAAGGGTTCAGCAAATCCAAGGCCATTACTCCGGACGAGGATTTCAGAAATGCCATACTCCCGGAACAATGCCGTATTCTCGGCATTCAAGGTACATCGTATGCAGAATGACATGGCACGACTTTTATTGGATTCAAACGGCATTTTAAAACCGTTCGACAAATGGGTACAGGAAGTCTTGCCCATTGCTTCCCATCAGGTTCGTCACTGGCTGCGGACGGAGTATGATACGGCGGTCATCCGGGCGCATCAGGCGGCTGACTGGCAACAGTTCCTGCGCGAACGCGATATTCTGCCCAACCTCAAATGGCTACCGTCCACCTCCATTCATCCGGGGGCTGACCACCGCCCGTTCTGGAATACCATCCGGCCGATTGATGACACGTTCTGGAACATCCACCGACCGGGCGACCGGTGGAACTGCAAGTGCGACCTCACTGCCACCGACGAGGAGCCGACACCACTTCCGGACGAAGACGACAAGAACAAGCCCCAGCCCGGACTGGATAACAATCCGGGAACGGACGGCAAACTGTTTTCCGACAATCATCCATATCAGGCAGAAGCCCACAAGGGTGCCCAAAAAGCGGTGGATAAACTTATGGCCCGTATTGACGAGATGATTGCGGAAATGCCGGACTACCTTACCGGGGAGGAAAAAATGGCCATTGCCCGGAACAACCTCGAAATGGAAAAGGCTCTTAAAATCAAAAAAGGAAAACCTATGGATGTGGATAAGGCGGACAAACAGAATGCAAATCCCAAACATGTGGAAGAGTATATTTTGGATTCCAAAGGAATATACCGCGATAAAAGGGGAAACAGATACCGGAAGAACAGCGATTACGATAAAAAACGGGATACTCCATACAGTATCAACTGCCAGACTTGCGCACCGGCATACGCTTTACGATTACGTGGATGGGATATTACCGCCAAAGGCAATGTCGCAGGGTCTAAACTTGAATATCTGAGTAATGGACGTGCTTTTGAAGTCTGGAAAAACACCGACGGTACTCCGGCGCAACATATAAGTATAAACAGCTGGCTTGCGCACAAAGGATACCTGAAAATGACCCCTAAAAGGTACATGGAGTATTTCAATGAGGTATGTAAGGAAGAAGGCGTGTATGAATTGTGCATCGGCTGGAAAAGTGGAGGAGGTCATGCTACAATCCTGCAACGGTTTGCGGATGGTGAACTAAGGTATATCGAACCCCAAAGCGATAATTCTGCCGGTTCAGGAATGGAATGGAAAGACGTAAAATATTTATGTGAAATAGGAGCTGCGACTTCCCACAACTGCAGGGGAGTCCTGAGAATTGACAATAAGCTATTCGATGTCTCCTTCCTCGATATTTTCGATACATGAATCGATAACGTCAAGGGATAACGGACCGGTTATTTCGGTTGCGTCTTTACCGTCATACAGATAGACGAAAGGATAACCGGTACAGGAGTCCCCCGGAAACTTGAACACATAGGCTTCCTGGCCTTCATAAATACCAAGGTATTCGAAGGTGTCACCGTATTGCTCAATAAGTACACGGGCCTCGTTCTTTACTTGTTCCGGTATATTCATAACGCATAAAAGGCATATTGGAAGCCTCGGTTGCAAAGTTATAAATTATTCTTGAATTACTGATGATTATGGACATAAAAGATTTTACGGAAATGATAAAGCGGAAACGTGACAGGCTGGACAGTATGATGCGCCGCAAAATGCCAGTCATGGTAGGACGAATGGCCAAAGACCATTTTCAGGATAACTTCCGGCAGGGTGGATTTGTCAATGGCGGTCTTCACCCTTGGCCCAAAGCCAAACGGCTGTCCTCGGGAGGTTCCGATGCCGCCAGCAATTATGGAACGCTGCTCTCCGGCAGGAAACATCTGTTCAAATCGGTCGGATATACACCTGCAGACTACCGGGTAAGGGTATTCAACGAGGTGGTCTATGCACCCATCAACAACTGGGGCGGGGAAATCGATGTCACCGTCACAGACCGCATGAGGCGCTTTGCATGGGCCAAGTTCTACAAGGCTTCGGGAAAAAGAAAAAAAACCGGCACAGGGCAAAAGAAACGCGTCAAACGACGTTCCAAGCCGAAGGAACTGAATCCGCAGGCACAGTTCTGGAGGAACATGGCGCTTACCCAAAAAAAGAAACTGCACATCCGCATCCCGCAGCGCCAGTTCATGGGCGAAAGCGAAGAATTGAACCGGCGTATCCGGGAAAAGGTGGACCAGGAAATTACCAACATTTTAAACCAATAACGATATGGACGAAATTTTTATCGCAATCATGGAACAGATTGCACAGGAAATGCCGGAACTCTCTCTCATCGACGAGGACTACGGACAATTGGAAATGGGAGCAGAAGAAGACCAGTACCCGGTCACTTTCCCTTGTGTATTAATCGGAAATACAAACTCCGACTGGCACGACCTCGGATACGGGGCACAGAAAAGCGAATCCGCACTGACCGTCCGGCTGGCCATCGATTGTTACGACGATACAAGCTACGCATCCGGCACGTATGACAAGGTGAGGGAAAGGCAGCAGCTGGCCAAGAAATTATACAAGTCGCTGCAGTGTCTGCAATGCACGGACAACGCTTCGCCGCTGGTACGCGAGAAAAGCCGTTCGTATGCCATGCCGCATTACATCAAGGTCTATGAAATGACGTTCTCATTCACACTGCACGATGAATCGGCCATGCCGTCATCTTATGGGGAATAGTTCCAGCTGGGCGGCAGTCAGACGGGGGGCTTTCACCTTGGGAACAGGCTTCAGATTGTAGTCTGTTCCCTCACGTGATTTCCGGCGGATGATGGTCATGATACGTTCCTCGGATATAAAGAATTCGCGCTCCGACAACACTTTTAAAGCATCGTCGAACCGCAACCGCTGTATTTCTGTCCAATAGTAGTAACGACGGCATAGTGCCTCGTCACGCAGCTTGATCAGTTCTTTATCCCGTCCTTTGCCCATACATTTTATTTCTCTTACAAAAATAACTGATTTCCATCTATTTTAAGAACAAAAGCGCCGCAATTATAACAACTGCGGCGCTTTCTGTTTATAGGGTTAACGGGTTTCGGCTACAAACGGCAGAAACTGGGTTCAATGCGGGTCCATACGCCGTTTTCAGGGTTGCGGCGGCTGAAGTAGTAGTTGGTGGCATTGCGCTGCACTACATTAGCTTCCTTGAACAGGCGCATGATGTCTGCATACTCTTCATCGAACTTATCTTCCAGTTCATACAGCTTTGAAATGCTCTTGTAGTCCAGGTCGCCCATCTTGTTGCGCTCCAGCAGGGTCATGGCCATCTGATACATCGGATCATCAGAACCTTTCTCGCTGTTCTGCATGTAGCGCTTCAAATAGTCAATCAGACGGTCGGCTGCCATGTCGGCTCGTTCATCGAAGCCTTTCACCTTGTTGCTTTTCACTTCCAGACGGAAGTCTCCGTCCGTAATGGTATAGCTGCGCTGTTCGTCGCTTTTCACCTGGCCGTATTCCTTCATCACCTTGGTAAAGGCATCGGCTTCTTTTTCCAGCCATCCGCGGAACCCGGTCACGGCATTCACCATCTCAAGAACGTTGGTCTTTACTTCGTGCATAAACTCACCGCGTAATGCCTCGTAAGTTTCACGACGGGCGATGCGGTCTTCTTTCTCTTCTTGCTGCAGCTGGGCCATGAGGGCTGCTCGCTGTTCTTTACTCAGGGACTTGATGTCCACACTTTGATTGTTCTTTTCCATTTTAAATCATTTTAGTTGTTAATCAGCTATTACTTTGTCATCCTTCAGCAGCAAAGCGAATGTCCTGTCTCTTCTGCTTTGGTTTCAAACTTCTTGTATGTCTTCCAGCCACCGTTTATGCCGGTACACATCTTTATCCTCGGGCCTGGATAATCATCCTTTCGTATTATACAGAACCCCGCTTTTATCAGCTTGTCTTGGTCATCTATCCTCATAATCATCCTGCTTTTCCGGTTCATCGTCTATCAGCATGGCCTCCCCATTGGCATACGCCCAGTCGGCCAGTTCGTTGAAAAACTCCGCTGCATCCTGGTTCTCCATATCGGATGTCGTAAGGGTCACGTCTTTTATGCGCTCAAGCGCTTCATGTGCTTTTTTATCCATATTGCTCTATTTATCGGTTAAACCTCCTTTTCGTTGGATAGCCCGCAGTTTGATGGCCAGTTGTTCCAGCTCGGCTGTACTAACCTGAACAAAGGGCTTGCCGGCTATCCGGGGGTTGTTGCAGAATTCGTTCACCCGGTTCCAGTCGGTGGTGTCTATACCCAACTGTTGCATCAGCTTCAGGCAGACGCTGCGTTTCCGTCGCAGTTCCTCGCGAAGTTTCTGCCGCCATTCGTCTTGTCCGCTCAGTTTCTCCAGAGCAGTACAACAAACTTCATACTCCTTGGCCGTCATTTCCTTCAGACTGTCTGTCCGGTTCCACGTGTACTGCAGCACGATTTGTTTTTTGAATTCCTCCCGATCGCCCTGATAAGGCAGTTTGTTGAACAATGCATAGAACCGGGCGAAATTGGTTACTTCCTGTGCCATATCATCCTTTCACTTTTTTCTCCACTGAAAGAATTGCCAAACTTATCATCATAAGTTTTACAGACTGGCTGTCCTCTTCAAGCAAATCAATATCCGCAACCACAGGCTCACCGCTCATGGTGTTCCATATTTGCTCTACCTCTTTCGTCTTCTTTTGATTCATCAAAAAGAGATACGCGTCATACTCGGAACGGTCAAATTCAAATACGACCTGAACTTTCTGTTTTTCTTCCATACATTCACTATTAAAAGGTTATTCAAACAATACTTTAATGCCACACGAACTGGCTACGTCAAGCTCCAGTTTGGCTCCCTTGCTCAGTTCCCAGTCCTTCAGCATGTAGATATAGTCACAAGCCAGCAACAGGGCAATGTCGGCCCGCATGTGGGCTCTCCAATGAGCTTCATCCGGCAATCCGTTCCTGAAAGGGTTTACAGGATCATAGCCTTGTGCCATCAGTTTCTCCTCGGCACGGCTGAAGGCTTCCTTGCGCTCATTCATATCATAGTGCGCGATGGCTCCGCTGATGTACACTTTCCCGGCACCGGTCGCTTCACCACGTTGAAAAGCCTTGTGTCGTTCCCACCGTTCCGGAACCACCACACTGTAGTTGCACGATTGGCAGCAGCAGCCTTCTTCTTTCACCGGGAACGGATTGTATCCGTAGCCCTCATACTCTTTGCCGCAGATGCAGCACACTTTCTTTTCTTCTTTCTTTTCCATCACTTCAAATCTTTAATGTTTATTTGGCAGGACGGATGCCATACCTGAATATTCCGAGCAAACATCACATCCCTGGTTTCTATCACTACGTGTCCCTTTGTCTTGGCCCTGCGCAGACGGAGGTCGCTTTGTATGTTACGTTCTACCCAATCGTCCACCACGGCCTCCGCTTCCTGTTCTTTCAGGAGTATCTGGTACAGCTTATTCTCCCATTCCATCATTCAAATAATCCTCCATATTATCGTCCTTCAATGTTTTGGCAGCACCTTCTTCCCATATCACGTAGGGCTCACCGGGCCGCTCCATAAAGCGGCTTTTGCACCAGGCTTTGAAACAGCTTACCATGATTTTCACATCGGCATCATATTCCACCTTGCGGGCGCTTCTACCTGCCGGATGAAGCCCCTCGGCATGGCTGATGAAGATAAACAGTTTCTTGGGATGACGTTCCTTGAACTCCTTGTAGGTTTTGTAGTTCAAGCCGCTGTATTGGAAGCTGTCGATAATCACGATTCCGGGACTGCCTCTGCGCCGTAACCGTTCCTCCAATTGCTCCATCGGTTCCCGGTCAAGGATAATCAGCTTCTTTTTCACTTCACCCATCTTGTGCCGTTTCAGGCTCATCTGGAACGACAAACCGGTACTTTCTTCCAAACTGTCATAAATTACGCGTCCGAAGCTACACAGGTACTTGGCCAGCTGCATCACAAAGCTGCTCTTACCGTTTCCGCTGGCTCCCCAAATAATCCACACGCCGCTCTTGGCCGGGTTGCCTATCGAGGTTTGCCAGTCCCCGGAAAACTCGAACCGGGGAATCTTCATGTTCAGCACCTCACCGGGACTGTAGGCTCTCTTCAGTTTCACGGTTACCTCCTTTCAATTCTTCAATAAGAGCATCAGCATAGTCCACAGCAAGTCTGGCAACTTGTTTTATAGACATTATACCTGATGAATTGCTTCTTACTACCGGAAGCATGCTTTTGGCAATTTCATATCTGCGCTGTTCCCAGTCTATCTCATTCGCTTTTCTCATCTCGCGATGGATACCGATAACAGCATCCATCGCTTGCATTTCTATCTTGCTTATCATGCCTGCATCCTCCTTAATTTTTCGATTTCGGTATATACGCGCCGCAAGCCGCCTCCGGTGCTATGAACAATCTTGGCAATGTCGGCACCGTCCGGGGCATTGATTTTTGCGACGATGGCAGCCTGTGCCTTCAGAAACTTTTCGCGTTCCTGCGCATCGTCCGGGGTCACCTTGCTGTAGGAGTCACCGTAGCGGCTCAACATTTCGGTATAGCCCACCTTCTTGCCTTCGATGGCGCGGTTGATCTTCTCCTTTAATCCGTCGGCACCCATCATATACCAGGCACAGCAGCGTTCCGTAGCGTTCCAAAGCGCCTTTAACTCCAGGAAGGCTTCATACTGCAGGTCCCCGGCTTCATCCAGGATAACCAGGGGCGTATCAATCGTGCGCAGGTAGGCCACCAGATCCTCATACACGTCGCTATAGCGTCCGTTGCTGGTCACACCGAATTCCTTGGCAATGTAGCGTATCAGCTTCAGTTTGGTCTTCACCTGGCTGCAGTCCACATATACGGCGTGCTTGTGCTGCTTCACGTAAGCTTTCGCTGTAAAGGTCTTGCCGATATTGGGCATATCGCACAGGATGGCACTCAGCCCGCTTCCCTGGCACACTTCCAGCTGCTTGCTCACAAACACGTAGGTCGGGGTCTGTGCTGCCAGCCAAGGTATTTCTGTACGCAGTTGCACGCCTAATCTTCGGGCTATACCTACCCAGTTGGCATCACTGACCTGCTTTTCATAATTGCCCCGCTTGATGGCATTGTAAACGCTGGGGGCTATGCCCAGTGCCGTGGCATGGCGGTTGTCACTGGGATAATTTTCACGGTCGGCGGCTATCGCTGCCACAATACGTTGCTTTACTTCATTTGTTATTTCCATTTGAATGCTGTTTTAAATTCGTTCTAACGTCGTTAATTATATCTTGGCTACTGCATCATGCTCGAAGGCACTGATGTCCATATAGGCTGAGTAATCTTCTTCCTCGGCTTGTGCAGGAAGGGGAACGGCTTCCGCCTGTACCTCTGTTATCAGCTTTGCCTCCTCTTTGGCAAGGATGCCCACACGCTTGATCTTGCCGTCCTTCATCATCTTGTCGAATTGAGCTACATACTTGGACTGTTCGGTATAGGCTGCCTTGTCGTACTCGGTCTGCTCGGCTGTATTCTCATTGTAACGGGCTACGGGCTTGCAGGTGGCGATATATCGTCCGTTCTGGTAGATATATACCTCGTTGATGGTTCCGTCGGCATCGGGCAGATAATAGGCATCTACCTTGTAGTTCCTCGGCTCCAGCTTTTCGATGATTTCCGGGCTGGGCAGTCCGTATTGGTTGTACATCACCGTGCAGTAGGTGTTCTGCCGGATGGTTGTTTCGGTGTGCTGTCCGATGAACCGGTAAAGAACGGCCTTGTCCCAAGGTGCAAGGTTCGGGTTCTGATGGGCGCAAAGCACATCCCAACGGCTCATGCCCGGATAGCGCTTTTGGTTGGGGTGAGGCTGTGCGTTGAAGGTCTCAATGGCGCGTATATCATCGGCTACCAATTCTTCATAACTATAGGTCTTCACCTTGTAGGTGTTGTTCTTTTCGTCATACACCTTTTCTTCCTTCGGGCGGTTGGCCTCCAGCTTGGCATACCATCGGCCGATACCTACCTGCGTGCGTTTCTCCACACCGTATTTCTTTTCGCGGTTCTTGTGCTCGGCACGTTTTTCACGCGAGTTCCCGGGGTTACACCAGCGGATCAGGGGGAAGACGGTACCGGCTTGCATCAATCCGTCGGCAAAGTCGCTTACCAGGTGGTGTTCCACTTCTAACTCGGCGGGGATATACATGCCGTTCCGGTCCAGGGTCTGGAACATGTTTCGCATGCAGTCTAAAAATAACTCGGTAGTCTTGTACCGGTTGTAGGCATATCCCACCACAGCACCGCTCACCACATCGTAGGCATAATAGGCTTTCACTCGGTTGCCATCCTTCATTGGGCGCGGCAGGTCGCGGTCGTCAAGAGAAACCTTACTCAAGGAATATTCACCGATGCTGCGCAGATGATAAGGACGGTAGGCATTGTTGAAATCCCATTGGCTCATGTGCAGCTTACCGCGAAGGGCCTTGTTCTTGGGGTTGTTCAGGTAGTTGGCTACTGTGGCCGGGCTCAATACCAGCGGATTTCCATCCTTGTCGGTAAAGTCTGCCGGATTCAACACCTCGCCGGTTTCGGGGTCATATAGCTCCAGTTCTCCTTGCACAAATAGATTGTACTGTTCCCACACGGTGGTATTGAAGGGCTGCTCCGGTTGGGCATCGATGCTCAGCAGCAGGCGTTCAATGTCATAGGTCACTTTCCGGCGGTTCTGGTTCATGAACTTGCGGCTGATAAGGCTTTCATAGCCGTTGGCCTTGAAGTCATTCACACGCTTCTTGAAGCGGTTGGAACTGACAGGCAAGGTATGTCCGAACTCTGCTTGGTAGTAACTGATGGCTCCTGCCAGTTCGCCCCAGTTCACCGGCCCGGCCTTCATGGCCTTTCGCATAAACGTGGCATCCTCCATGGCACGCATCACTGCCTCAATTACCGAAGCGTTTACCGTATATTCTTGGATGTGTTCCGGTGGCAGTGTATCTCCGTTGTCAAAACGGAACCGGGTGTAAAATTCCCGGGCTTTCGCATCGATGTGGTAATGGCTGCCGAGCCAGTTTCTTATTACGTCTTCTTTCATATCTCCGTATTTTAGTTTTATCCTTTCCTGAAACCGTAGGGGCATGGTGGCTATTTCTACCAAAACGTAACCTCCCAGACCTCTTCCGGATCGAACTACATTGATTTTCTCCTTTGCCGCTAACTTCTTGTAATTGGGTATCGACATGATGGGAGCAAGTTCTTCTTCGGAAAGAGTGGAAGGATGAACTCCTTTCAGCGTGCGGCTTCTGCTGTAGTCTGCCTTTCCGTTCACCATCACCGGTCGGTCATCGTAAGTCAGGTCATTGTAGGATATGCACAATATCTTTCCATAATACTCCATTTCATTTCTATTTATAAGGCAGATGCCATCTGTTGGGTCTCGTGCTGCAGCTGCATGAAATCCGATACAAATTCACATTGGTAGGTTTCAGTCCGTTTTCCGTCCACGTACACATCCACATCATTGGTCTTTCTGTGGACCACGAGTTTTACACGGGGACCGAAAGTGCAGGTCATGGTCTTCTCGCACTCCTCGAAGGTGGTTTCGCAGTTCGGGATGAAGTTCCCGTCAGTCAGTTTGCCGCCTCGCTTCAGGGCAAGAGTGCGTATCCGGCGCGCCTGATCGCTGTCACGGACAAAATTCAGTGCTTGCCACACAGCCTGACGGCTGCATCCGAATGTCTTCATCAAGAAGGTCTTGGTCTCGTTATCTGTCAAAATCTGCTTTCTCATATCGTCATACTTTTTAATCGTTATCGTTCGTTCAAAGGTTTTCAACGGCTTCCGCTATTTCCTAATCACCCGTCAGTATTTCATGAAGGCGTGTCCCTTTCTGCAGTTCTTCGACCAGCACCTGCATCGCTTCCTCACACACACAGCTCACATTCTCTATCACCCGGTAGGCATCCGAGTTGCTTATCTCATCCTCCGTCATGAATTGTCCAGCCAGCTCCATCGCCTGGTCGGCAATATTCTGCGTATGTGCCGTACTGCCTATCATCGTGCGCAACTTCTGTTTGAACAGACTCTCTGCTGTTCTCGGATTGAAATTCTTTGCCATAACTCTAAATTTTAAAAGTTTATATCGTGGGGCGCGGGGAATCGAACCCCGACGGCTTTCTACGCTTTCTTATTTCGATTTACCAACTCTCCGGCCGTGCCTGCCGCCCCTGCCCGTCTTTCCGGGCTGCCAGTTATCCGGCAATCTATTTGCCTTGTTCTTCTATCATCGAAAGGACAACCATCCTGTCTTCATCCCAAAGCGGAAGCCCCAATTCAATGGTCCGTTTCACCACTTCCATCTCACCGACCAGCCCTACCGCTTCTTTGCGGAAATCGGTATCGTCATACGCATGTGCCTTGCCAATCAGAAAATCGGTCAGGTTGTCGATAACTTCCTTTTGACGTTCACATTTCATTTCATAGTTCAGCACTCGCACATGAACATCGCGGATAATCCGGCTGTCCCCATGTTTCTTGAAATCTTTGCAGAACTCATCCTTGTTCATCGAAGTGTTCAGATAAACCGCATGGATGTAATCAAAATCCTCTGCTGTAGGGGTTATCCCCGTCCGTTCCATAAATTCTTGCTGTGTCATAAACTCACTTATTTTATTGTATTATTCTGCATCTTCAATTTTGAAAGAAAAGCACTTATCCGCCAATACTCTTTTTACAAAGTCTAAGTCGTATCTATCAGCTGAAAAGAAAACTGCCTGATAATCTACACTGGGATAAGCCTTGATTGCTGTTGTATCTACCATCTTCTTGACCAGTCCGTAAAGAGCTTCGGCGGTCTCGGCTGTTGCTTGAGCTATAATTACTTTTGCTTTCATTTTCTTTAATCCTTAAAATTCGCTAATCACACGCCTTTTTGTATATTTGGCGCGCTGTTTACATCTTAAACACGCTGCAAATATATAGAATTATTTCAATACATCAAACTAAATATGGAAGAAAATCAATATAAGGATATGAATTTTATAGAAAGACTTCAATATTTCATGGAGAAAAAGGGCATAAATGACAATCAAATGACTGTTAATGCCGGTCTTTCTGTTGGACTTATTGGGAAAGCAAAGGTGTCTGGCAAAGGCATGAGCTCAATGAATATTGAAAAAATTCTATTAGCCTATCCGGAATTATCTGCCGATTGGTTACTTACTGGTGCAGGAAGCATGTTGAAAGATGATTTGAACGGCATTAAAACAATAGACGAAGCAAATTCTTCGACTCTGCCTACCACATCTATGAACCCATCCATCGGTACACCATACTACGATGTGGACTTTATCGGGGGCTTTGATGAAGTGTTTAATTCACAGGTAAACATACCTGCCACCAACATTGTAATAAGGGGATTCGAAAAAGCCAGCCTTTGGTGCAATGTCACCGGGCACTCCATGGAACCCAAAATAAACCATGGCGACATCATTGCCCTGCACCAATGCACACTCAACGACATCCAATATGGCGAAATCTATGCAGTGGTGTTGGATACCATCCGCACCATTAAAATCCTCCGCAGGTCGCCGGATCCGGACAAGCTGCGCTTCATCCCCATCAACACCAATGACTACGATGAACAGGAATTCGACAAATCACGCATCATCAATGTCTTTGAAGTAATCGGAAGTATCAGCAAGTTCTTCTAAGTGGTACACGCATGCCTCCTACAGAAGGCTAAAAAAGGACGCACGCACACACTTTTGAAGGAATTTACCTGAAGCAAACTCGTAAATACACTGTAAATCAAAGGATTTATTTTATTATAATAAGGTATATCACACAAACAAGTGTCGTTTTTCCTCTCTGAAAACAGAGAAAAACGGCACTTGCTTTCATTTATAACATAGTTTCCTATTTCGGGCGTACCCTCTGAGAACTGAAAAAGTAACCCCTAAAGTAACCCCTAACTTAAAGAAGTAGTAACCCCTAACAGTAACCCCAATAGTAACCCCTAACCAAATAAAACCAACCGTAGGGGCATAAAAAAAGGGAAGCCATAAGCTCCCCAATCAGCATTCAGAAATAACGCCTACAAGCCTTTCTAACGGCGCTATTATATCGTTCTAACCATTCCCTTACTACCACCCGAGATGAGCGTAGATTGCTTAATTATAGCCTTTTTCGTGCATATTGTGCCGTTACCAGACAGCCCGGCATGAAGCAGGTAATTCTTGGTTGCCCCCACCTGATCTGCCGTCAGAACCGTATAAACAGCCGATATACTGCTGAAATACCAATCTTTCTGCTTCGTCCCGTCTATTTTATGCAGCAAATGCACATGAATCACTTTTGCCATATTCGTTTCTATTATGCTGCAAATATACCAAATAATACTTATTTGGAAGAATTTTAAGGCAACATCTTTAAAAATAGGCACAAAAAAACGGCCACACAGCCGTTCACACCATCATATAACAAAATCCATCAACCCAGCCATAAAACGGCCACACAGCCGAAAATAAAACCCTTCCAGGCCGTTTTAGCCCCATCTGCAAGCCCGATGTAAAGCAATCCCCCGAATATCCGAAGAAAAGCCCCTCAAACGTAAAGCAGATGTAAGCCATGTAAAGAGAAAAACCGCTTCGAAATATTCAGCCCATTTTCCCGATCATGCCTAAACCCTTTGGTTTTCAAAACCTTTCGCCCATTTTTCCCGACCATTGAAAAAACCGCTTCGTTCTATGCCCCATAACTGTAGACATCACCAAGTCAGAAGCGTACAAGAAAAAATTTGATTCTCTAAAGGAGATTAAAGGACCTGCTGTTTATTGGTTTGAAATAACTTCTAATACTAACCAGTCAGACCTTGTCAATGCACTGGAGGACTATTCTAGAAAAAAGATAACCATAGGGCTGTTCCGGTTATAAAAAAAACATATTGTGCTACAAGCAATTATTTATATGTCGGAAAGGTCAAAAAGAATTTCTATAGCAGGATTGTTCAACATTTAGGGTACTTTAAAACAGCTGCTACTCAGGGATTACAACTTTGTCATTGGGGGAATAATTTATCACTTAAATTAAAACTTCATGTAATTGAATTCAATCGTGATATGGAAGATATGATGCCTGCAATAGAGCAGCATTTTGCTCAAGTTTTAAAAGCCATTGGTAGGCAAACATATATAACATAAATAAATTTAAACAGCTTAGGATAGATAATAAATAATTGTTTCTTTATTTACAGAAAATTTTATTATGATAAAAGACGAATATACAATTGAGAATGATTATCCTTTAATGGAATCTATAAATCATTATGCAAAGATTTCAAATAATGACGATTATAAATATAAGTTTATAGAAATCATGAAACGAATAGAAACGGAAGATGTTGTTTTTCTTTTCGGATTTATTGTTATTGGAAACAGAATTCAAATGCCCTATTAGAGTACAACTAGTGAAAGGTTCCGTTTTTTATTTAAGAGAACAGATAAGTCGGATTTCGGAAGTAAACCGCTTTTTAGGAAGAAGAATTGGAAAAAATAGAGACAGGAAGTTGGATTTTAATCATCTCCGAAATGCCATTAATGCAACTTGGTAAGATAAAAAACTAAGGCAGCCAAATAAGCTGCCTTCTTAGTATCTTTTGCCTCATTGGGTTCAGATCATTTTATTGAGATTTCTTTGACTTCTCTTTATATATTTGTATATTTGTTGAAACTTTAAATTATAATGCTATGTTTGACCTACTTAATGAATACCCCAATAATGGCAGTTTTAAGTTCAAAAGTACGGATTCACTTAATGATGTTTGTAATGCTCCGACGAACAAAAGTGGAGTTTACATCGTGATTGCTTTCATTGGTGGTGAACAGGAGTTGATCTATATCGGCCGCTCTGGCAAAAAAGATAAGAAAAAAGGTGTTATTGTACACCGTAAAGCTGGCTTGGGTGGTATAAAAGACCGTATTGTTAATGGACATCAGTTTGGTAAAATCGCAAGAAAGAGATCATGGCCATTAGAAATGAAGAAAAATGCAATAGATCATCTTCTTGTATTATGGTATGATACCGAGAATGATGATCCTGTAGTTGTAGAACACCAACTATTAATTGAATATGAGATAGAATTTGGGCGCCTTCCTGTTTGGAATAAAGTAAAATAAAAAAATGGAATACAATTATGACGAAGAAAGCGTGAATGCCTTAATTAACCGGGCTGAGACCGCGCAATTACCCCAAGAGGTAACTTTAAGCGAGGCAGAGCATATCTTTGACACTTCTCTGTATGTTAATGCGAATATCTGCGATATTAAGCAGCATTATCCGGACGCTTTCTATAATCCGGCAATCGACCGATTGTATCGGTTGAAAAGAATTTGTAGAAGAGGCGGTTGAGTAAGCAGCCCGTTTTTTTTTTTTCATTAAGACTTCATACTTTTTGTACTATGACTTATAAGGAAGCTCAATCATATTTGAACCGTATCAGGGAATTTGCTATTGGAGCATCGGTAAGAGGACGCATAATAGAACATCTTTCCATTGGGTCTACCGATTGGGAGGAAATGACTGGATTTATGAATCTCCGTATTCGGAAAGGAGAGGAGGCTGCCTTACTGGAATATGACAGTCTGGGTAAGAGCCTTTCTGTATATGGAGTATCAGTCAAAGATAGTGGTGGAACTCCACATTGGGAGATGACCATTATGGATAGCTGGGAGTTGACATTGACCAATTAATATAGAAAATCCCCGTAGCGACTCAACTACGGGATGGTGTCAAATATAATAAGATTATCTTTTCATCATCATTATATAATCTCTCACCTCTATGCTTTATTGAAATTTTCCCATTTTGTTTTTTGTAAAGTCATATAAAATACCCATCTTTGCATTGCGTTACATTTTGAAGTGATCGAGGCGTTGTCTCGTATTGAGCTACAGACGATTTTTATTGCCTGTAGCTTCTTCATATACAGTTCCGACCCCCGTGTGGAATATTAATGTATCCACTGTTTCGATCACGGAATGTAACGCAACGGGAAAGCGGAACCGTTTTCTTTTTCTGCTGCTAACGCAATTCTCATATGTCAAAACTCCCTCCCCCAACCACTTATCAGCTATCCAAAAAGTTTATAGGCTATGGACACTATGAACTTACAATTTCTTCCTCTGAGGGCACAAAAACGATTGTCACAGGGAGTATGGACTTGATAGAACGGCTAAACTCAGAGATAGACAAAGAAAAAGAGGAAGCGACTGCCGAAGCAATCGCTCTAGTTCTTAAATCCTCACTTTAGATTATCTAAAATCTTTCTTATGGCTTCATCAGCATGTTTTCTCATAATTCTGACATAATTAAAGATCGGTCTGTTGGATTTCATGCTTTGGCCTATACAATACTCCAAAGTTTCCAATGGTATGCCCAGCTCAAAACCATGTTGGACAAAGGATTTACGAGCTGAATAATATACGACATGCGATTCTATCTCCAGCCTCTCCCCTAGCCTTATAATTTCTTTTGTTACATAGTTACGAAAATTAGGATAAGAGTATTTATAACCAAAATCAAGCTTTCCATTACGCCCCATCCATCTTTTGATAATCGGTTTTGCTTCCTCAGGAATAGTGAAGCTGATCTTCATATCACCTTTCTTTGTGTTTTTTGATTTTTCACGTACATATTCCATAATTTTCGCATCTTTGAAATTGTATTGCATCAAGTCCATCAGATTGATACCTCCTAGATAATACGAAAGCATGAACACATCCCTGGCAACACGCTGAGACTTCTCTTTTATCTCCGCATCCCTTATCTTCTTTACGTCAGCTACCGAAATATCACGCTCTTTAGGCATTCCTGCCGGTCTTTCATAATATTCAAAAGGATGCGTGTCATATGATACTTTTTTATCCCTTATTGCTTGATTGATTATTGCCTTCAAATGTGCCATGTGCATACCACAAGTAACAGGAGCCAGCCTTCGGACATTCTTTAGATAAATGTCAAAGTCCTTTCTGGTCCGGGGAGTAATTCCATCAAAAGCATTATATCATATTTGACAAACTCAATGAAGTAATCACTCGCCCTTTGATATAAGGAAGCAGTGGTCCTTCTCCCCTCTTTAATCAAATTCTGCATATAGTCAGCCGAAGCAACACTATAAGAGATAGCTCCCTGCTTTACCGAGGACAAGTATTCGACAAGTTGGGTACAAGTATAGGATGATGTGTTTATTTTATCCAAGGCATCCTGATATGAATTAAGTATTCCACGTAATTTAGCATTGACATGTGCAGCATCAGGAACACCTACCACCTGCCCTCCCTTAAAATTAGCAGTATTATCTATTTCAAATCGGGTAACGATGTATCTTGTTTCCTGTTTATGACCAATTGCTATACGAATTCTGTGTTTGCCGTTTTTCAGCACCTTGGCCGGAACAACGGCGGCTTTAAGAGTTGTCATAATTGTTCTGGATTCGTTTTAGACAAGTTCTTTTTGCCAAAAGTGGCACAAACTGTCTTTTTTTTATCCAAAAACGAAAACTGGAGAAGCTTAAGAAAGCACAAACCCCTCTGAAACAGAGAGGTTTGTAAAGTGGAGCATGCGAGACTCGAACTCGCCACCTTTAGACTGCCAGTCTAACGCTCTAGCCAGATGAGCTAATACCCCGAGAAATAATAACGATGCAAAGATACATAGAAAATCAATAATACAAAGCTTTTGGGAAAGTTTTTTTCTCATGTGAACAAAATTTTTTATTTGTCACTTTTTGCGCCAAAGAGTTACTTTTGCGTGAAATTGTTTCAACATAGTTTCAACATACATACACGATTATGGCAACATTCAAATATGAAATATTTAAAGATAGGAAAAGAATAGATGGCACTTACAACGTTAAGATAAGAGTCACACACAATAGGAAGCTTAAAAGGATTCCCACTTCCATATATGTTACGAAAGAAGATATAACCAAGGGGTTTAAAATCAAAAATCAGTCCATCTTAGATGAATTAAATAACATCATATCCATATATCGGAGCAAGTGCAACCTGTTGTCATTGCTCATAAACGATATGGATATAACAGAACTTGTGGAGCATATAACCAAAACTGATGAATCATCTCTAAAAATAGACTTCATTTCCTACGCCCGCAAATGGATAGATGAGAACAGAGAGAAGCATGGAATCAATGTGTATTCCTGCATGGTAAACTCTTTAACAAAATTCCTGGGACGGGAGAAATTGGATTTTAAGGAGATAAATTACAAATTCTTGAAATCGTATGAAGAACATCTCGGTCAAAGACGTGCACTCTCTTTATATATGGGAGCAATCAGGCATTTGCATAACGAAGCTAAAAAAGAATATAATGATGAAGAAGCAGGGGACATAAAGATACCATGGTCTCCATTTACCAAGTATTCTATACCTAATATAATATGTACCCGCGAAAGAGCTTTGGACGCAGATACTATCAGAGCCATATACAACCTGCCATATATACTCACTAAAGATAAAAAGGAGAAGGATTGCAGATTTAATTTTGCAAAGGATATGTTTATATTATCCTTTTTGCTTGATGGGTATGAACTCGGCAGATTTGTTTCTTTGTGACACTATAAGCGAAAGCAAGGGGAACGCTTACAATCACATACAACAGGGCAAAAACTGCAACAAGAAGGACTGATAAAGCAAAAATAAAAAGCGTTAACATTCATCCCTTCATATTGCCCATATACGAAAAGTATAAGGACGTATCCGAAGAAAGAGTTTTTAGGTTATATAAAAAGTATTCCACTTATGGCAGACTCAATGTTGCCATAAATGTAGGTTTGAAACAGATAGGGAAAGTTCTTGGCATTGAAGATTTGGAATTTTACGCAGCCCGGCATTCTTTCGCTTCCATCGCACGAAACGATTTAAAAGTGGACAAAGGTACAGTAGGAGAAGCACTAAATCATGTAGATAAAGAGAACAGAATGACAGATCTATACATAAAAAAAGATTTTTCCGTAATTAATGATGTTAACAGTAGGGTTATTGATTATGTTTTTAACCCCGATATGATGAAAGGGTAAATGTAAGGCAGCTTATTGGACCGCCTTTTCAAGGTTCTCTCTGATTTGTTGGAGCATTCGGAAAGCCCCGGCCATCTTATAGTTGCCCAGACATTGCTTAGCCTGCATGATACAACTTTCAACAGTAAGTTTCAAATCCGGAGTGAAAGCCGCTTTGTTAATCTGCATTTCTTTTTGGGAAGTTCATCAGCATGGTTGTTGAACCATACGATCATTTCATTCAATTCCTCTTCGGAATAAGATTCTTTTTTTTCAGCCATAATACATAAGTTAATGTTAGTTCCGGCAAAGATAACAAAAATAGCCCCGACTCATCACGAGCTGGGGCAGTCCATTATAAATTTAAAGTCTTATGATGAAGATTGTCTGTTGTGCCAATGCTTTTACTATCAGCATAACGACAATCAAAACGGTTACACAAACACAGGCAAAACCGATTTGTTCAGGCAGCGTGGATTCTTTTTTCTCTTTTATGGTTTCTGACCGGTTTTCTTCACGGGTATTGGAAGTGGTTTCCTTGTCAGCTTTCACTTCCGTACTGTCTTTGATTGCAGTTTCCTTCCTTTTATTCTTGCTGAAATCACCTTCCACATGACCGTCTGCCAATAACGGAGGTTTCCCGGTCAGGCTGTCGGGCGGTTTTCGGGTATCATAGATACGAAAATCAATCACATAGTTACTATTAGTGGTAATAAGTTCGCTCAAAGAGGTACTTGATCCGTGTACGATGTTGATAGATTCACTGGCGCTATCCTTGCTGATTACTTCTGTGTTGGATTTGATAGCCTTATGCGAGCTGCCACAGGCAAACAGCAGGAACAGACACATGAAGGGAGCCAGCAATATGTGCCGGCTTATCCAGTTCATAACCTTAGCCAACATAAGAAATATTATTTATGCGGTTCATCCACCCCCGTTTGAACTTGTTGTTTGCTGGGCGTTTCCGGCATATATCCTCGATAAAATCAAACCGTGCAATCTTGATCTGGTCAAACAGTTCACGCGGATTACGGGAATTAACTGCGGCAATGGTCTTGGGACCTACAATGCCATCCACCGTAACACCAAGCAAGCGTTGAGGAATCTTAATTCCGTGCGCACCGGATGCCCAGACCCAATCAACTAATATATCAGCAACTGATTGCGATTTTATCTCATCAGCCTTCCATCTGTCCCAGTACATGGTTTTCAAGATTTCCGTCCATTCCTCTTTTGTGAGATTTTTCAATCTTTCAACTGTAGGCTTGAATATCCTTTCTTTCGGCAATATGCCTCATAGGTTCCGATAGTCACCCCCATATTGGTAGCCCCTCCCAAGTCATCAGGATCATCAACAAAACCGCCTTCCCATTTCAGAATAAACGGTGTTCAAGTTTTCTTATGTCAGTCATACTACTCATTAATTATAATTATTCGATTTTATTTTCTTTGAAATTCCGGCAGGATATATTGTATGTTAACCGCTGCTTCATGCAAGACCTTATGAAGTTCATCTTCCTTCAAATCCGTTTCATCTGTAAACTCACAAAATATATTTCCAACCCAATCTTGAGATGAATTAAGCCGTTTAATAGCGACGCTGTTGCATCCATTTGTTGATAATAGAGATTTGGCAACCTTATCCTTAACTTGATTATCAATATCTGAATAGAACATGAAAAAGATTCTTTGCGAGATTTTCTGCAAAAACGGCCACTTCACTCATGGGAAGTGATTGGATGTTTTCACGCATTCCGGCTATACCTTTTCGTTTTACCTCGAACTGCACCGAAAGAAAAAGCTATATGCCCCAAAGGATGGGGTTGTACGATATATACCCTGTCTGCTTTCGTTTCATAAAGTACACGCCACAGCTCACCGAACACCTTGGCGGAGTTCTCGCTGCGGTGGTAACTTCTTCTTTCCTCCTCTTTTTTAAAATATTCCACTTTTAAAAATCAGTCAGTTTGTTTTTGGTATACTGATTATAGGCGAAATAAGCTGCCAGCAATGTTCCGGCAGCACTAATAATGTTTGCAATATCTATCTCCATTACATTCACCGTTTAATTATTATATGATAAATTATTCATCCTGTTTCCTTTATTTCTCAACTGTCCCTATCTTTCCTGAAAAAAATGCCTAGAATTTATATATATGCAAAATAAATCCATATCCATATTGCTTACTATTCATATTTCACTATCTTTGTCAATACTTTGTTGACCTGATTCTTTCAAAACTATTATTGATTGAATTAATCTCCCCCCGTCAGACTGTGAAGCCAGACGGGGATTCCATTATTCGACAGATAGACAATAAAAAAAGAGCCTGATGACAATATTTATTGCCATCAAGCTCCTGGTTACACTGCAAAGATAGTGAAAACTATTCCATATTCAATCCATATTGAAAAAAATAATCAGGAGCAATATTTCGATTATCCGAAGAATTTAAAGAGTCACTATATTAATAGAAAACAAATAGGATTCATGAAATCTACCGGTTGTCTATAAAATCAGATGTTCTCAAGCCTTTATCAGGAAACATCTTTACTTTTTTCCTTTTCCTTTGAACATTTTTCAAGTCACGCACAATGGTGCTGGAAAGTACCTCCGAATAAATCTGTGTGGTCTTTACGGAAGTATGTCCGAGCAGCTTCTGGACTGTTGTAATCGCAACTCCCTGATGAACCAGCAGGGTGGCACAGGTATGACGGCTCACATGGTAGGTTATCCGCTTTTTGATACCACACAACCCGGCCAGCTTTCGAAGCTGCTTATTCACTTCCGAGTTACAAGGCAAAGCAGCAAAACTTCCGATATCCGGATAACGATCAAGAATGCCCAATGCCCTGCTTTCAAACAGCAGATGCAACGGCAGACGGATTTCCACCCCTGTCTTGACGGATTTGAAGTACAGCCACCGCTTGCCGTTTACCTTGATAAAGTTGGCCGGAGATAGCTGGCAGAAATCGGAATAGCGGAGTCCGGTATAGCAGCAGAACAGGAAAGCATCGAGCACATGGCGCATGGACTCTTCTTCCACTTCGACCGTTTCCAGCTTCTTCAGCTCGTCCGGGGTAAGAAACTCATGTCTGCCTTTCTCCTGCTTGATCTTGTATTTCCGAAAGGGATAAGCGTCCGCGTGCATATATCCTTGGTTGATTGCCTCATTGACCAAGGTACGGAGCTGTCTCATGTGCTTGGCTATCGTATTGACCGCATTGCCCTTTTCTCTCAAGTATTGCTCAAAATCACGAAGGAATGTATAGGTAAGATCCTTGAAGTCCAATCCGGAACGGAAATCATTCAGGACCGCCAGTGTCGAGTGCAGGTTGTCCTTGGTGGACTGCTTCTTGTCCGAATTGTCAATGGCTGATTTGGCAAAAGTGGAGAAGCTGACATTCACCGTACTTTTCTTCTTGACAGCATCCTTCAGTAGTGAGAGTGTGGCAGGTATTCCGCGCTTCCAATACCCCAACTCTATGCCTTGCAGATACAGGATGTATTCATAGAGCATTGTGTTGAGTTCGTTAGACTGGGGATGGTTAATGACTTGTGCCCCCTCACGGCTCCAGCACTCCGGTTTGAGGTACACGTTTGTCTTCAAGTAGATTTTCCTTTGGTTCAAATAGGCTTCAACCTGTACAAGAGCCGTGCCCTGCCTGTTAAGTGTGTTCTGGCGGTTATATACAAGACGGTATCTGATTTTATCCATTTTTCCGCAAAGATGCATCCTCTGTTCCAAGCTGCAAAATTTAGCCAATAAAAAATACACCCCCACTTTCGCAAGTAAAGATGTATAATATCTATAAAAAAATGGTCTGTGAAAAAAACATTTGTAAAAAAGATGCCATTATTCATCACGAACGATAGCATCTAGACATTTTTATCAGCAAACTCTTTTAGTGATTTAGAATAATGTTTAATTCAATATAGATGCTACAAAGTTATATATAAATTTTGTTTTGCCCAAATTATTATGTAGTTGACGTACGGTATCAAAAAGGCAGGATTCGCCAATCCTGCCCAATTCCATACACAAATCTTTTTATTAATTAAAATACCTCACGGCATTCAAAAATTAATAAATGAAAAAACATTATTAATTGTCATAGCAAAGCTATAACAAATATTTAAAAAAGAATCATTATATGAAAAAAAGAACAGAATAAACGATATATAGACCAACAAACATTTAAAATAATATTGTAATACAAAAAAGTCATTGATACAAATCCTTCTGGGAGGACTGTTAGGAGTTAGCAGTAGTACTATATTTAAAGGAAAAGGGTCATATCCAGTTAGAAACTGAAGACGATATTGATAAAGTGTATGAGCCTGGAGTATATGCAATAAAAGGCACTTCATATGATCAAACGCTTCTTAGTCATAACCTGGGACAGTCAACAGTACAATTTAGGACTAATAACTATGGTGGTTTTTTAGTGTTTAGAATAAAAAAATGGTGGAATGGTGGTTGGGGAACCTGGAAGACGGTTTCTTTGACATAAAAATTTATCTGTTTGCACTTCTGGAAGAACAGCATTGGTGTATATGCTACGAGTGAAAAAGGGCATGGATTGATGATCAATTCAAAGAATGACCACTTCATATCAAAAAGACCAGCAGAAGTATTGTAAAATTGCCGAATTTAGAAATCGTTTAACAGGAATATCAATGCTTATTTCAGTATTTAAGAACCATGAAAATTCATCTCCGTCTGTTGTTTTATTAACAGGATATAGCGATGATCTATCCGTTAATTCGATAAAAAGAGGAATCTATTTAACTAATGTTTATTATCAAAAAAAAGAGAACAAAACATTGTTTATGTAAAATCATCAGCATACGTGTATATCAGTACATTGTGCATTGGCATGAATGGGTCGCTCAAACTAAGCCATGAAAACAATCTAGATTTACCATCCGACGCAATCGAAATTCCTATATCTTGACAAGAATTTAGCAATATTTGAGAGCTGGAAGAACTGATGCCGATTGCTAATTTAGGAAGTAAAGGGCTCTTGAGAAAAGGCGTTCTTTCTCCTATATTGGTTTGCAATAAAGACTCCGTTCAAGAAGTATGTGTCGTTCGCCTAGCGAGTTCATCTAACGCCTATATCGGTATGATATTGTATGTATATTGGGGTGGTTCTACAGGTCTGTTCTTTATTAATAGTAAGACTGGTAACTCCCTATATCATAAGGAAAGTCAACGGTAGTATGATTTCTGAAATAGAGTTCAAACGAAAAAATGATCATCTCTTCGTTCGGAGCAAGACAAACACAGCTTCATTTCGTGTAAGTGCTTTGTTTTTTGGATACTACTGGGGTTGACCTGTCTTTATCCATGAATATAGTTGATGAGAATCTGGATGATGCTGAAGATATAGAAATACTATAATTCTTTGGTAACATGAGGAGCGGACGGGTGTGGACCGGCACCCATCCGTTTTATCTCATTAAAATATGACTTATTTTTAATACTATGTTGTTTGTATTTGTTTCCAATCAGTCCAAGTTCCATTATTACATATTCGAATAAAAAATCTGCTCTGAAAATCTACAAAAGTTTGCTTGATGGTGACCTCATTAATAGCAATCGTTTCCAAGAATCCATAATTACTTGATGTATTGGGTTTATTATCCAATGATTGGGTTTTATCGACAAACATATATCCAGTATTATTAGCTTCATTAAAATCAGTAATTTCACCAAATCTCCTTTTGTACCACGTATCATTTATCCCCTAACAGTCCTTCCAGTACTGAGGCATTGGCTTTCAACGCCTCACTTAATTCCATCTTTTCCATAATATTTTTTATTTACCAGTTTCCAAATTGTTTTTCTTATAATCCTGCCATGAGTCGGCGAGCTGCCCCACCGAAGCGGAAGTGTAGAGGTCAAGTATATGAATCTCGTCATCGGCAAGCTCCACAAGCTCGTTCCGATAGATCTTCTCCGCAAGCACGTGCGCCGGAAGACCGGGCACGTTCCTGTAAATGCCGTCAGCAATATCCTTACGGATATCCGCTATCACCATATCCTGTCTGTCTATCCCCGTGAACAGGGGAAATTTTGTAAAATCAACTTTCATAATATTCTTAATTAAATACTGTTATCCGCAATAAAACATAACCCAATAATTGCCCATACATTTAACGAATCCGGACGCATAATCCAGATCAATGGAGGACATCTCTTTTCCTCCGGGGGCAGGCAGGATGCGCCCGCCTGTCAGTCTTACCCCGCCGCTCATACGTTTGAAGTATATGGTATGTCCCGAACATCCGGAGGAAGTGTCACTTCTATATTACCCGTATTAATAAACATCACATTGTCATCA
>VOFK01003070.1_pt1 | contig 32198 bp, 35 predicted proteins | sample 5384121 | NCBI WGS metagenome assembly VOFK01 (sample SAMN12384730, study PRJNA508395) | human gut metagenome | isolation source: healthy gut J | host: Homo sapiens | reverse complement strand
CTCGGTGCTTCGTTCGGTACGTATTGCTGCAGAGCCGATTCCGAGCGGACACACATACCCCTGCCCGCTCAACGCCTGCTGGGGCACCCGGCGCTTGCAGCTCTGCACAGGGTATTGATACGCGCCGCGGGCGCGGCGCTGGGGCTGTTCCAGCGCAAGAGACCGGCGCCGCCACAAAGCCGCAGCAAAGGGGCGAGGTGGGGTGCCGCTGCGGTAAATGTGGTAATTGCTGGCCCCGCCGTTCATGCGGGGGTTTCAGATATCGCAACCCGCTGCGCTTGTACAACGCCAATGCGTTGGGGCCGGCAATGGAGGCGGTAAAAGCTCATGGTATCCCGCAGTCCATGGGGGCCGTTTGCCACGGCTGGTGGCAGTTTCTTGCAGATGGAAACCAGTATCTGCGCAACGCTCTTCCAGCTGTTTCCGGGGTCGATTCTGCCATCCGGCAAATATTAACGGAATCGATCGCAAATTGCCCACCGCACAACGCGAGGCACCACGCTGGAGATAATAAGCGGGGTGGGCCTGAGGCCGCAGGGCATTCTGCAGGCCGGGTGTGGCTTCCGCGCCGGATGTATAAATGATTTTCTCGCTTGGCACAATGCCACGGCTCAGGCCGGTCACACGGTCCATCTCCACACCGGGCGAGCACACCAGTCAGTGAGACGACCAGGTACTTCGGGGTTGGCGTGTTGGCCAGTGTCCACGGGTATATCGCCACGCAAATCCCCTGTTTCCGTTGCTGGTGAAGCAGCACGCACAGCTCCGCCTTGCGGCTTAAGCGCACTCCAGAAGCAGCTGCGGCACGGCATCTGCGTTGCCAAAATGCTCGACGAACATCAGCCGGTATCTGCGCTTTTTTGACGCATCTCTGCACCTCGCTCGCCATATCGGCACTTAGAATTATGCCGGTGCCTTATACCACACCGGAACACCGCGTCCAATGGTTTGCATTGCGCCGTGCGGATCTCGCCAGAGCATCAGCTTTTTCATGCGCATCACATCCGGGTGTGGCGATTAATCGCAGCGGCCCGTACCGACAAAGGTGGTCCTGCACGCGTTGGCTCGTTGGAACCGTACCAGATGGCTTTTGCTTCCGGGTCCGGGGGCAAAGGTGTGATCACAGCTGTTCTGCGCCAGCAGGTATGCCCGCTTAACTCGGCTTGCTCATGTGTTGCCGGGCGGCAGCATTTTGTTTTTGGGGTTACCAGCCTTCCATAAACGTTCCCTCCTCAGACCCTCGTTTGCACGACTGTCTCCATCATACCAGAACCCGCCTCAAAAATTCACAAAGAACCTGGAGATTGTTCTTCCCAGGTTCTCTCATCGCGTTCTCGGTCTTTGTGCTGGTCGCGCGGTCCGGCTTTGGTTTCCGGCTGGGGGGGTTTCGGCGATTGGTGGACTGGTCATTTCCGTTAAAAAGCTGCTTACACAAAATGGTCACCCACTTTCGGGCAGAGCGGCTGAGCTCCTGCCGAGGCCGCCGATGGCTTGCAAAATCGATTTCTCTTTGTCGCGGATTATCCAGCTCGCCGGCCACATCGTCCACGCTGGCACCGCCGTCAACCCGCTGCCATCGCTCTGCTGGCGATATCCTCCACCACTTCATCATGTTCAAAATCCCGAGACCATAAGCCAACCAGCTTCTTCAGGATATCCTCAGCATTGATGATGCCCGCAGTGCCGCCGTATTCATCCACACAACTTTGCCATATGGTTTTTTCCCGCAAAAGTGCTGCTTAAGCGGGATGGGGGGTCACGCTGGTTGGCAGCGTGGGGCGCGTCAGGCTTTCCAGCTTGACATCTTCATAACCCGCGCATGGCGGCAAAACAGTCTTTCATGTACCACGCCAGTGATGTTATCAATGGACAGGTAATTTCATACCGGCGAGCAGGAGCCAACCGCTTTGTCGGCAAAAGTTTCGTCACTTCGTCCCATGGGGTGTTATCATCGCCCGGGGTCATCAAAACGTCCTGAGCTTCCATCGTCAAATTCAATGGCGCTGCGGATCGCTCGCTTTCACGGTTGGTCAGCTCACCGTCTTTTTTTCGGCTTCGCTCACCATGGTTACCAACTCACCTTCGGTAATGGTGTCGCTTTTCGTCGGTATAAAAAGCGGCTGGCCAAAAAAAACTTTTCCATTTGCCAAAAATAAAGTTCAGCGGCCCAAATACCGCCACCGGGCACCAAGCGCCGGCGCAAAGGCCATTGCAATGGATTCCGGCATTTCCTTCGCCATGCTTTTTGGGGGTGATTTCGCCAAACGTCAAAACCAGTAAGGTCATGACAATGGTGGAAGCCGTGGGGCCGTAAGCATTGCCAACAACCGGCTGAACAGCACCGTTGCAACGAAGACGCACCGATGTTTACAATGTTGTTGCCGATCAGAATGGTGCTCTCAGCAGGCTGTCATACCGTTCAGCCAGGGCCAGAACCTTGGCTGCCTGCTTATCGCCATCCTCCGCGCGGCTTTTTAAGCGGATCATGTTCAACGAGGAATATGCTGTTTCCGATGCCGAAAAAAGGCCGACAACATGATCAAAACGATCAGTGCGGTGATCATAAATATACTACTGCCATCGTCCATTGGAGAACCATCAACTCTTTCTTTTTTTTTTTTGGCTGCCTGTGCGGCAGCGTTATCAGTATTGTATGCAGAGTATACTACACAATATTATAGGTTATTATAGCATACTGTCTCCAAAAGCGCAAACACTGCAAAGGCTTTTTGCACAAAACAGTCGTTTCAGCCAAAATGTGCCTATTTGGCCGCCCGCTTTTTTGCTATACCTGCATACAAAAAGGCCCCGCCTTACAGCAGAGGGCTTTTGCACACAATACCGAAAATTATTCCTATGGCAACACCGCATAATTCCCGCCTTACGGCCGTATCGGCTTAAGCACCGCTCCGGCGGCTGCGGCACCTCGCTCGCCGTATCGGCACTTAGAATTATGCGGTATTGCCCTATACTTTTTTGCTTCCCTCTCCGGGAAGATGATTTTGTTGACAAAGAAGAAGATCAGCATCAAAATGTCACCGTTGAGCATCGTGGTTCCGATGTTATAGATAAAGTCCGGCACCAGCAGGCCCGCAACCGCCGCTCACACGCGGTTGATGAAGTTAACGAAGCAGGTGATCAGACAGAATGCCAGCACCAGGCGATCTGCTTTTGGCAAGGTCGACCAGTTGCGCTGGATCAGGTATCGGATTTTTATTCAAAGCCGGGAAAACGGCCGGGTTCGAGCCCAAAACGGCAGCTGCAATCTTGCCTGTTTAGACCACGTATCAAATGTACATCAACAACCATGATTCATGTCAGGGAGTTTAGGACACAAAAAGTTCATCCGATGCAGTTTTCTATGCATCCGATGAACTTTTTCAGCAGCGTTTCCTTTTTAAGCCACCTTGGTCTTTCGCAGATACCCCCATGCTGCCAATCCAACGAGCAGAACGATCTTGATCGGTGCCGATGCCAGCAGTACATCTGCCTGAAAGAAGGCATGCCCGCTTGCATAGAGAAAATCAAAGCTGATCATTTTATACAGCAATGCATTGGAAAGCCCAATGCCCCCTGCCGGAATCAGGGTGGACATCCATTCTCCAAAGGAGCCCGGCACGACCATATAAACAATCAGCGGTGCCACCACACTGATCAGCGCCACAGACAAAGCGGTCAGGTTGTTCTTGGCCCATACGGATGCCATCAGCACAAAGGCCACCTCCGCAAAGAAGATCAGGAAGTTTGCCACCAGCATGACCCACTCCATCTGGCCAACGGTATACGGCAGCAGGCTGGTCACAGAAAACAGCCATTGCACGGAAGTTTGGGTACTTTCCCAACCAAATAGAGCATTCGTGACCATGATCCACACCACGCCGCAGAGCAGATACGCCGCCCCTGTGATACTAAACGCCGCCGCTAGCTTTGCCGCTGCTAGCCGCAGACCGCCGTTTTTTGTGCACAATTGGATGTCCTGCGCCCCGGTCTGTGCATCCGATGCAAACACCGGGGCCGCAATCACCGCGCACAGCAGGGTGAGCAGCAAGCTCAACAGGGTCTGGTAATCCATTGCGTCTGGACTGACCCCAAATGAATAGGTGAACGGTTTTTTTGTACAGCATCGAACTTTTTTTCTGTGCAATGGCCTGCGCCTGCTCATAGCCGGGCTTTCCGCTTTGTTCCAGCCAGATCACCGATTCCAGCCGTTTGGGGAGCTGGCTGTAAAAGTTCTGCATATCCTCTGCGGTCAGCCCCATCACGCCCGGTGCCATGCCGGTTTTCGTGTCGGCAAAGGCTTCCTTTGCGTTGTTCACAAGAGGCTGATACCGGGCAAGTTCTTTATAAAATACCTCGACCGGGATATCGTTGATGGAGCTTGCATCATACTGCCGGTACACCCGCTGATAGGCTTCCAGTGCTTCCTGCATGACATCCGGCGTGATGATACCGGATACCTGCTGCTCCCTGCCGTTTCCGAATTGCTTTCAGACCCGTGTAACACACTTCGTTTCCGCTGGCATCCAGTTCCGTCCAGCCGATAAAGGTCACCGGCAGATATGCCATAACCACGGCCAGCACCAGTGCAATGGCCAGCAGAATAGCTGTCATACGAGTTTTTGCACACACGTTTCAATTCCAAACGATACAGGTTCATTTTGCTGCCTCCATTTCCTCCGGGAACAGCCACAGATACAGATCTTCCAGCCGGGGCTGTGCCGGGACGCTGTCCGGCAGCTGCGGTGCATCTGCCAGATACCGCAATGTTACCGTCCCATCCGGCTCGTTGCGCAGGTTCACCACCCGCAGCCGGTGCTCCCACCGGGAGAGCGTTTCCGTCGGGATATTTCCTTGCCAGACTTTGCCCTCAATCCGCTTTACCAGCCCTTCGGTGGTGTCCTTCGCAATGATCTTACCAGCCTTCATCACGGCATTTTCGGCCGCAATGTATTCCACATCCGAAACGATATGCGTTGAAATAAGAACGATTCGTTCCTGTGCAAACTCCGACAGCAGATTGCGGAACCGCACCCGTTCTCCGGGGTCCAGCCCTGCCGTGGGCTCATCTAGAATTAAAAATTCTGGGTCGTTGAGCAGTGCCTGTGCGATACCAACCCGGCGCTTCATACCGCCGGAAAGCTTCACGATCTTTTTGCGGCGCACCTCAGTCAGGCTTACCCGCTCCAGCAGTGCGTCGATCTGCCGGGCAGCCTCTGTACGCGGCAGACCCTTGAGTGCCGCCATATATTCCAGATAGTCCTGCACCGTGAATTCCGGGTAAAACCCGAATTCCTGCGGCAGATACCCCAGCTTTTCCCGGTAGGCCGCACCAAGCGTCCCAATCTCCACCCCATCGCACAAAATCCGGCCACTGCTGGGCCGCAGAATGCCCGCCAGCATCCGCATTAAGGTTGTTTTGCCTGCACCGTTCGCCCCCAGCAGTCCCCACACACCCGGCGTGAGAGTGATGGACACATCATCCACCGCCGTTTTATCCCGGTATCGCTTTGTAATATTCTGAATTTTCAGTTCCATGACTTGTTCCTTTCAATCTTCTGCAATATATTCTGACCGGGCGGCAAGCCGGATGCACTGCAACACCATACAGAGTACCAGCACGCCCGCCGCCAGTGGCAGACCTTTCGGCAGTTCCGATAATTGCACGAACCGCAGCAAACACAGCTGCCCTGCAAACAGTGGTACAGCCCCGGTCATCATCCATTCCGGGCGCACCCAGCGCAGCAGCAGAAGCAGCTCATTGTTTGCGGTCAGGAATGGCACGGTCAGCACCGCCAGCAGTCGCCCGATGCTCCATGGCACGGCTGCCCGCACATTGAGTACCAGCACTCCCAGCAGGATTGTTTCCCCCGCCAGCAGCAGCAAAAACCGCATCACCAGCGGACGACCGACTCCTGCATATGTGGCATGTTCCAGTTCAAGCATCTTATATTGACTTGCCCGGTATAAAAACGGCAGACCGAGCAGGGCTGTCAGCATGGCAAGTGTGCTCAGACCAAACAGTGCATTGCGTAATGTCCATGCCTTCTCCCACAGGGCAAGTTCCCGACCCACACTGTACAACGCCAGTGCCGCCATTGCTTCCAACGCCCAGATCTTCCAGCCCAGCAATTTGAACTGGCAGTGCAGCAAATCACGCCAATCACTCCGTTGTTTTTACGACATGTTCCGCCCGGCAGCGGCGCAGCAGCGTTTCCGGGACAGCTGTGTCCGGCTCTGCCGCCAGTGCTCTGGACAGTTCTTTTTCAAAGGCTCGATTCATCTCCAGTCCTCCTTTTCCAATTGCATTTTCAAGGTTTTCAATGCGGCACGCAGGCGGGACTGCACCGTGCGCAGGGGCAGACCTGTGATCTGCGCGATCTCCCGCAATTTAAGCTGTTGTGCGAACCGCAGCAATACTAGTTCCCGCTGTTCCGGCTCCAACTGGGCCGTCAGCGCTCGTAGGTTTGCTTTCTCCTCTGCCGCAGCAAAGCCGCTTTCCTGATAGGCGGGTTCGTCCGGCAAGCTCTCCAGTGATACCTCCGTCCGCTTCATCGTACGGTTCAGATCGATGCAAATGTTTTTTGCGATTTTGTACAGAAAGGGACGGAATGCCCCCTGAAATCCACCACAGGAATCCAGCCAGCGCACCGCTTTCAAAAAGGTTTCCTGTGCTGCATCCTGCGCCTGCTGCTCGTCCGCTGTATGCCAACGGCAATAGTTCAGAATTTGTGGATAGTACGCTGCAATCAGAGTGTCCAGCGCACCCGTATCTCCGCTCTGCGCTTTCCGCAGCAATAATTCTGTCTGGATACGATTCACCCCCTTCCTGTCTATTAAAACGTTCCACATCATCAAAATGATTTCTGTTTTTTCAAAAATTTCAAATAATTGCCTTTATTATGTTCTTACCAGTTTTTGCAGTCGGATGGCGACCTCGAGTCGGTGCAGGGTAACATCGGCCATGCGACTGCCGCCGTTTTAATGGATACCTACGCCCACACACAGGACAAGCCCCGGCTGGAGCTGACCGAGAAGATCGAGGCAAACTTCTATTCCCAAAATATGTCCCAGGCAGCACCCCAACCCCGGCAAAACGAAAAGCCGGCGGCAACAAAAATCTCCGGCAAGGAGGTTCTTGAAGCCATCCGGCTGATGGACGCAGACGAACGCAGAGAGTTGACGAGAGCCTTGTTCGCCTAAGGCAACACCGCACAATTCCCGCTTTACAGCTTAAGCACCGCTGCTGCGGCTGCGAAGCACAATCTGCGTCGCAAAAATGCTCGATAATACATCCAGTATTATCTGCGCTTTTTGCTTAGCAGCTTGTACTTCTTGCTCGCCGCATCGGCACTTAGAATTGTGCGGTATTGCCCTAACTTTTCTTCCTTTTCTCTTTGATGCGACTTCTGCCGCTTCCTCAAATGTGATGGTCTGTGTATCGTTGATGATTACACCTATCATGCAATTTCAAGATGGACAAAGTCTATGTCCACCTGTTCCTTTATAATAGCAATAATGACATGAATTGTTTTTTTCTTTCACTTCTTGGATTTTCATATTCATCACTCGTCAAATTACGATTTGTATGCCTACATTAGTGCATCCAAATGTTGTTTTCCAAATCGCGCAGCCGACCTTTATAATCGTTGATGAGAGCCTCAGCATTTTCGCCATCCGGGAAAGTTACCAGATAGCCGTCCCCTGCCTCGTGAAAGCCGATGATTCCGGCAAGCCCAGCCATCTCCGACACTTTCAGCAGGGTGTGGTAGTCATATTCGGCGGCGCTGATGTACAAGTCCATAGGAGAAACCCTCGCGTTTCAAAGATGTAGCCCTATTATAGCGACATTCTTTCATAAATGCAAAGAAAATGCTGTATCGTCCAGAATCGGAAGATACAGCATTGTTTTTTTTATGTAATGGCCCTTTAGCCTAATTTGTTGTCTGGCCTTGACCGAGCGATTGCTCTGGCATGGTCTAAGGCGCAGTGGTGTGCGGGATGCTTCCCGCGTTTGTTTTGATTACGAGACTTATTATAGCGGCGACTTGTGTGCAGAATTTAAAAGCCGTTTGAACGATTTTGAAATTTCTTTTGAAAAATTTATGACAGAGGTGATGTCATGAAAGATATTAAAGAAAAGCTAACTGGGCGGGTGCTGAAAAGCAATGTGACCGGGAAGATTCCAAAGGCGGCGCTGAAAAAGGCATGGACAGAAGCCAAGGAGAAAAGCAGAACTAAGCTGAAGGAAAGCACCGCCGCGCAGGGGGAGAGCGATTATACCACAGCCCAAGATACTGGCGCAGTGCTGACCGATACATCCTATTCGGCTATCAAGAAAAACACCGATTTCAACGTGCAGCAAGGGCGCAGGTTTACCCGCAAGCAAATTGAAAAATATAAGGAGCGCCGCGCCGCAGAACAAACCGAAACCACCCGCGCCCACACCGCCAGTGAGCGCGGTGTCAGCCCGAAACAGGCTGGGCACGACACGCTGACCGATGCAGAGCAGCGCTCGCGCCGTGGGGCGGATTTGCCCCGCCAGCGAGCAAAAGAAAAAGCCGTCACCGCCAAAACCGCGCCGCGCGATATTCGCGGGGTGACCCAAAGTCAGCGCCGGACCCGCACCGCCGCAAATCAAACTGTGCACAGTGTGACGACCCAAGCGCAGATGCAGACCCGCACCCACCAAGTGCAGCTTGCCATCCAGAAAGCCGCTGCCAACGCCCGCAAGACCATCACGGCGGTGCGCTCGGTCATACGGAACTTTCTTACCAGCTTGCACAGCCTAGTTGTAGCCATCGCCACAGGTATCAGCGTGGCACTCAGCATCATTATCGTCATCAGCCTTGTGGCGTTTGTGTCCGGCTCGGCTTACGGCATCTTTTTTGCCGCAAATGCCCCCAGCGCAGATACAATCACTGTCCAAAAAGCGGTAGAAACCCTGAACGAAGAATACCGCGATAGACTGGAAGAAATCTCCGACACCGTACAGCACGACCGCCAGGACATTACAGCCAACGATGATGTGTACTACATTCGTTGGCAGGATGTCCTGGCGATCTTTTCTTCGTATGAGGCGGGCAGCGAACAAGGCGCACCTGTTGCGGCGCTGACAGAGGAACAGGTGGATAAACTGCGGGAAACCATGTGGGCAATGAACGCGGTGGACTATTCCACCCACCCAGAGACGACTACCATAGACACCGCCGACGAGGACGGCAACCCAACTACCACAGAAATAACCGAAACCGTCCTTGTGATAGAACTCACCCACAAAACACCCAACGAGATGGCGGCAGATTATCATTTCACCACCCGCCAAAACACCTACCTGCAACTCCTGCAAGACCCGCAGTATGAAGAACTGTGGGCAGAATTGCTCGGCGGTTTTGCACAGGACGGTGGAGAACTTATGAACCCGGACAGCACTCGCACCCCCACAGGCACCCTGCAATGGCCGCTGCCGGTTGCGGGTACGATTACCTCGCAGTTTGGTCACCGTGTGGACCCCATCACCGGCGAGGTAAGTTCCCACACCGGCACCGACATTGCCTGTGCCGAGGGAACACCGATCCTCGCCGCTGCAGATGGCATCGTCACCGTTGCCAACGGTCTTGACAGTTGGGGTGGCAGCTACGGTTACTACATTCAAATCGACCACGGCGGCGGGCTGGAAACACTGTACGCCCACTGTTCGTCCATCTGCGTCACCCCCGGCCAGCAGGTGCAGGCCGGGCAGGTCATCGGCTATGTGGGTCACACCGGGCGGGCTACAGGTAGCCACTTGCATTTGGAAGTGTGGGTCGACAGAAGTAGAAAAGACGCTGTGTCGTTCTTTAACGTGTATAATGAAGGGTAAAAAATGCAAACGGGAATCCTCCATTTTTATAATGGAGGATTCCCGTTTGCTAAAAACTACACTATACTAATCAATAGTATAATACCACAAGAGTCGACAACTTACAACATATCCTGTCGCATTTATTTCTACTGCAACTGTTTTTTGGCACATTGCCCCAGATACACCACTTTGTTATTGGCGTAGTTGTCAGATATTGTATGCGGTCGGGGTACACACAGCCCATCATGGGTCAGAAAAGGGGTAAAAATTTATTATGGCAAGACGAGGAGAGAATATCCGGAAGCGCAAAGATGGTCGCTGGGAGGGTCGGTATATCTGTGGTCGGAAGGAGAACAACAAGGCTATCTGGGGATATATTTACGGGCACACCTACACTGCCGTCAAGCAGGAGCTTTCCCGGAAAAAGACGCAGTATGCTTACTGTACGTTGACTGCGGAGGCTGCACCCTTTAGCGATTTGGCGGACAGATGGTTTTATTCTGTGCAGGCAAGTGTAAAAGCATCGACTGCTGCGCACTATCGCTATACGTTAGATCGTTATATTCTCCCCGTGCTGGGCAATTTTTCCGTCCGGCAGCTGACCGAGACGAAAGTCGAGGTCGCCTTGCAGGAAATCGTATCCGCATCCCAAAAGCGTCACAAACCACTGGGCTACACAACGGCGCGCGAGTGCTTGACGCTGGTGCGGCGCATTTGCCGGTACGGCTGCCATCTGCACGTTATGCCGCCGCTGTACATCGAGTTTCAGCTTCCCAGCCAGCCCATGCGGCAGGAACGCGTAATCAATGCCAAAGAGCGACGCGCTATCGAAAAACCATGTTGTATGCAACCCCACCCCTAGAAAGGTGGGGCTTCTTTTTTTATGTTGGAATTAGGGCTGCGTATCGGCGAGGTGTGCGGTCTGAAATGGTCTGACATTGATACGAAAAGCAAAATATTGACTGTACAGTGTACAGTAAGCCGTATCTATCTGGGCAAGAATAATACAAGAGTCGAAATATCCACCCCCAAAACACGCAGCTCCGCACGGCAACTGCCGATTCCGGAAAAACTTTTGCCGATGCTGCGTCAACTGAAAAAACAGTATGCTGACGACGCGTGGTTTTTATCCGGAAACAGCTGCAAGCCTGTTGAACCTCGCTGTTATCGCACCAGTGTAAAGCGCTATCTGCGGCAGGTGTCCGTGCAGGTCGTGCGTCCGCATATCCTGCGGCACAGCTTTGCGACCACTTGCCTGCGTGCGGGGTGCGATGTGAAAACGATCAGCACACTGTTAGGCCATGCCAGTGCCACCACCACACTTAAACGCTATGTACATACGGACTGGCCGCACCTCGTCCATGAGGTCAATCGAATATTTGCTGTTTCTGCCAGAAGGGGTCGATAAAGGGGCAAAAACGTTTGAAAAACTGCGAAGCATCGTCTGAATTTTCTGTAGGGTACTCCATTATAAAAATGGAGTACCTTTCGGGAAGGGAGATACAGGATGGCGGTGCAGTTGTTCGAACACAATGCAAAAGCCTACCAAGCGGCAGTCAAAATGATGCAGCAATACGGCAAGGCCGCCATCGTTCACCCCACGGGAACCGGGAAAAGCTATATCGCCTTTAAGCTGATTGAGGATCACCCCGACGCTGTAATTGTATGGCTTTCCCCAAGTGAGTATATCTTTAAGACCCAGCGCGAAAGCCTGCTGCGGCAAGACCCGGATTTTCCGTTGCAAAACGTCCGCTTTTACACCTACGCCAAGCTGATTTGCTGTACCCCCGCGCAGCTGCAGGAAATCGCTGCGCAGTACCCCGCTTATATTATACTCGATGAGTTCCACCGTGCCGGTGCCGAGTATTGGGGCGACAGCACACAAAAGCTGCTGGCACTTTGTCCGCAGTCAAAGCTGCTGGGACTGACCGCCACCAATGTGCGGTATCTGGATAACAACCGCGATATGGCTGAGGAGCTGTTTGACGGTCATGTTGCTTCCGAAATGTCCCTGGGCGAAGCCATCGTCCGGGGTATTTTGCCTGCCCCGAAGTATGTAACCACCGTGTTTAAGTATCAGCAAGATTTAGCGCGGTATCAAAATCGTGTGAATAATCTGCGCAGCCCCGGCATTCAGGACGTGAACCAGAAATATCTGGACGCCCTAAAGCGCGCCCTGGAGCAGGCGGAGGGACTGGACAAGGTCTTTGCCCGCCACATCACCAACAGAAGCGGCAAGTACATCGTATTTTTGCTCCGGCAAGGAACACATGGACGAGATGATTTCCCATGTGCCGCAGTGGTTTGCCGCCATTGACCCCGCGCCGACGGTCTATCGGGCTTTGTCCGAGGACCCATCCACCGACAAAGCCTTTGCTGACTTTAAGGCGGACAACAGCGACCACCTCAAGCTGCTGTTCTGCATTGATATGCTCAACGAGGGCGTACACGTTGCGGGCATTTCCGGCGTGATTTTGTTCCGCCCGACCGTCTCGCCCATCATCTATAAGCAACAGATCGGGCGCGCCCCTGACGGCAGGGGATAGCGCTACACCGCTGATTTTGGATGTAGTCAACAACTTCGAGGGGCTGTCCAGCATCAGCGGCTTGCAGGACGAAATGACCGCCGCCGTGCAGCGCCTGTACGCTAACGGCGAGGGAAACAAGGTCGTCACCGACCACTTTGAGGTCGTGGAGCAGGTGCACGACTGCCGCGTTCTGTTTGAGCAGTTGCAAAGCAGCCTGTCTTCAACGTGGGATCATTACTTCTCCGAGGCAAGCATTTACTACGCCGAAAACGGCAATCTGGACATCCCCAGACGGTACAAAACGCCGATGGGGCTGAGCCTTGGCGCGTGGCTGCAAATGCAGCGGCAGATTCGCAGCGGTACTTGCGGTGGTCATTTGACTCAACAGCAAATTGAACGACTGGACAGCATCGGTATGCGCTGGGACAACTACAGCGACCTGGCTTGGACAAAAGGCTATGAAGAAGCCGAACAATACTATGCGAAGCACCGGAATCTTATGGTTCCCGCAAACTGGAAAACAGCGGATGGGTATCCACTGGGAAGATGGATTTCCAACAAGCGCACTGAAAAGCTCGCGGGTCGTCTGGACGAAGAGAAAATCACCAGTCTTGAACAAGTCGGTATGGTTTGGGATGCTTTCAGCGAAAAGTGGGAGCGCGGCTTTGCGGCAGCTGCCCAATATTACGCCGAACACGGCAATCTGATCATGCCTGTGACCTACACAACCAAAGACGGTCTGCGCCTTGGCGTATGGGTAAGAAATCAGAAGAAAACCTATGCAAATGGCACGCTGCAACAGGAAAAGGCTGCGCGGCTGGAAGGCATCGGAATCCGGTGGGAACAGAATAATTATGACTTCCAGTGGAGCGAAGCTTATGCGGCAGCCAAGCTGTATTTTGAGGAATACGGAAATTTGAATGTTCCCATCGCTTATACCACGGCAGACGGCGTTGCCCTCGGCAAGTGGGTGGCACGCCAGCAGTATGCACGCAACAATCCGGGCAAGAGCAACTGCAAGCTCACGCCGGAGCGTGTGGCGCTGTTGGACGCCATCGGTATGCAGTGGGAAAAGCCTGACCCGTGGCAGCATCGGTTTGATTTGGCGCAGGATTACCTGCAAGAACATGGAAGTTTACGGATCCCGGCCAAGTACAAAACGACGGACGGTATCTGGCTGGGGCGCTGGCTCTATGAGCAAAAGGTGCTGCTGCGCAAGCAGTCACCGAAACTGAATGCGGAACAGATAGATAAATTGCGAAAACTGGTGGACGAGGAACCGGCAGAAAAAGTAGGGTAAGGTTTAAGGAGAAATCATGACAAGGTTTAAGCACGATTTGATTTTGCGGATCATAAAAATCATGGATGCGGTTTTGATGACCGTTCCGTTTGCGCTGTGCTGGTATTTGTACTATGCAAAGCACATTGCATCGCCATTTTACGCAAAGGGCGATTATCTGGTGGTGGCACTGTTCTTTGTGCTGTTCATTATCTTTGGGCGCGTATACGATGCCTTTTTGATGTCCATGCAGCGCATTTCCGAGATTGTCTACGCGCAGTTCTTGGCAGCAGCGGTCAGCGATTTCATTATGTACATTGTGATTTGGTTGTTGAGCAAGCATCTGCCCAACATTTTTGCCGGGCGTTGCGGCGCTGATCGGGCAGGTGATTTTGGCAGCTGTCTGGGCATATAACGCGCACCATACGTATTTTAAGATTTTTCCGCCGCAGGCAACAGCTGTGATTTACGACACCCGCCAGGGTATGGAAAAACTGATTGGCAAGTATGGGCTGGACACTAAGTACAAAGGTTGTGCTTACCGCAACGGCAGAGGAATGCATGGCAAACCTTGCTATGCTCGACGGCGCCAGCACGGTATTTATGAGCGGTATCCATAGCCATGACCGCAATGTGATTCTGAAGTACTGCGTGGAAAACAATATCGGAACCTTTGTCATTCCCGCATTGGCGACACCATTATGTCCGGCGCGTATCCGATGCATATGTTCCACCTGCCGATGCTGAAGGTGGGGCGCTACCATCCGCAGCCGGAGTATTTGTTCATTAAGCGTTTGCTGGACATTGTGATTTCGGCTGTTGCACTGGTCGTTCTCAGCCCGATTTTTTTCTTATCACCGCGATTGCCATCAAAGCAACCGATCACGGTCCGGTGTTTTATAAGCAGATTCGCCTGACCAAGGATGGCAAAGAGTTTGGCATCCTGAAATTCCGCAGTATGCGCGTAGATGCGGAAAAGGACGGTGTAGCCCGTTTGTCCAGCGGCGACCATGATGACCGTATCACGCCTGTCGGCAAGGTGATTCGCGCTTGCCGCATTGATGAGTTGCCGCAGCTCCTCAATATATTGCGAGGAGAATTGAGCATCGTCGGTCCCCGCCCCGAACGTCCCGAGATCGCCGCCCAGTACTGCGAAGAAATGCCGGAGTTCTCTCTGCGCTTACAGGCAAAGGCTGGTCTGACCGGCTACGCGCAGATTTACGGCAAGTACAACACGACCCCCTACGACAAGCTGGTTATGGACTTGATGTACATAGCCCACCCCAGCATTGTCGAGGATCTCAAGATCATGTTCGCAACGGTGAAGATCCTGTTTATGCCTGAAAGCACCGAGGGAGTTTCTGAAGGGCAGACGACTGCCATGAGTGGAGAAAAGTGATGGATATATAGCTTGATTTTATGGCAATATAGACAAAAAAACAGGCAAAAAATCCGCCTGATGTGGCATCGGGCATAAACATAGGTCTTTCGATGACATTATCATTCTGCGGGTCTCGCAGGGCGATGAAAATATCATTCGAGACTGAAATCGGTCTTGAAGATAAGGGTGTGTGAGCCACAGGCGGCTGAAATGATGCTACGGTAAAAAGATGTTTTATACCAGAGTCCACCGAAGCGGAAAAGATGAGAAAAAAAAGCCAAAAAAATTGGTACTACGGAATATTTCGAGGTTCTGTGGAGTCGGGCATAAACGAAGCGGTTACTGTTGCGGGACTATGAGCCGGAAATAAGGCTCACAGATGATTGTTACAGTAGGTTGAGTTTATGCCAGAGTACACCGAGATGATATAAGCACAAAAAAGCGCTGAAAAGTGTTGGTGCTACGGCGCTTTTTGGAGAATGTGACATCGGGTATAAACAAAGGTCTTTTCATAGCAAAGGGGTTGAAATCACCGATAGAGGCGATGTGTACACATAGTCATAGGCCAATAGTAGTTGTGGTGTACACACCGCAGAATCTACATAACACGCGCGTGAAGCGCACAAGTTTATTTGAGGAAGACAGAAAAGAAGAGGTTGTAAGTACATATATGAGGATTTTGATTCACACAGATGAATACTATCCCACAGCTCAGGCGTGTTCGTATAGAATGCGCACCATGGTGCCGATTCCTTCATCGACCAAGGCGATGAGGTTGTGGTGATAGCAAGTTCCACGAATAAGGGAAATGGAAAAATTGAGCCACGAAGAGAGAAAATTTCTATTCTCCGGCAATTCGCATGAAAAAGAAAACAACAGTAATGCGAATGCTTAACAACCTCAGTTTTGGCATCACATCCATTTTTACTGCTATGAAGGCGGGCAAGGTAGATGTGGTTATCACGACTTCGCCACCTCCGCTGGTAAGCATCCCCGGATGGATTATCGCAAAGTGTAAGGGCGCAAAACTGGTATATGATGTGCGCGATATTGGCCGGATGTGGCACTCGAAATGGGTAGCTTTACAGAGGGTAGCATCTATTGCAAGGTGTTCAGAACGATTACTCGCTTCATGTACAAGCATGCGGATTGGGTGACCACCGTTTCCCCTGGTAAGGTTGAAAAAATTAAAGGTCATGTGATTTCAGTTGGCGGTGCTAAGGGCGGAGAGGCTCATGTGGACAAGGTGAAACTTGTCGGCAATGGCTTTGACGAGAGTGTTGAGAACAGTACCATTGACCATGATCTGATCGCACAATATGAACTCGATAAGAAGTTTACCTGCGTCTATGTTGGCAATATCGGCTTGGCGCAGGGCTTGGGAGCCTTGCTAGATATGGCGAAGCAATCCAAGCATAAGGAAGTTCAATTCCTGCTTTGTGGCAAAGGTGCAGAAAAGGACATGCTGGAGCAGCAGGCAAAGGAGCGCGGGCTTGATAATGTCCATTTCTGCGGAGTGCTTCCGCATGAGAAGGTGTTCACGCTTCTGTCCTATGCAAAAATGAGCTTTATTCCTTTGAAGAACTCCAATATGAAGGACAGCATTCCGACAAAAGTGTATGAGGCACTTTGGAATTGGCTGCCCGGTGTTGCTTGTCGCAGAGGGAGATTCTTGCGACATTGTGAATGAATCGGAGATGGGCAGATGTGTTTCTCCGGATCACACGGAACAGCTTGCGGCAGTTTTCGATGAAATGGTCGAGAACTATTCTAAATACAGTGAGCATCGCACTGAAGCAAGAAAATTGATGCATGAGAAATATTCGCGGCAGCAAATCGCGGTTACTTTTGAAAAACAACTACATGAACTGCTGAAGTAAAGACGGAGGAAAGAAAAAATGGTTAACGTAATTGGTTTGGGTTACATCGGTCTGCCTACTGCTTTGATGATGGCTTCCCACGGCGTGGAAGTTATCGGTACTGACTACAATAAAGAGCTTGTCGCTACATTGAATGCTGGTAAGACTACCTTTAAGGAAAAAGGACTGGAAGAACTGTTCCAGAACGCTCTGAAGGCCGGTATCAAGTTCACCACCGAATATCAGGTCACCGATACTTACATCGTGTCTGTTCCTACTCCGTATGACAAGTTCAGCAAGAAGGTCGACGCTTGCTACGTTGTTGAGGCTGTTAAGGACGTTATGCGTGTCTGCCCGAAGGGAGCAACCGTGGTTGTCGAGTCCACCGTTTCTCCGGGAACCATTGATAAGTATGTCCGCCCGGTGATTGAGGAAAATGGCTTTACCATTGGTGAGGACATTAACCTTGTCCATGCTCCGGAGCGCATTATCCCCGGTAACATGGTTTACGAGCTGCTGCACAATAACCGAACGATTGGTGCTGATGATAAGGCAATCGGTGAAAAGGTAAAGACTCTGTACTCTTCCTTCTGCCAGGGTGAGATTGTTGTTACGGATATCCGTACTGCAGAGATGACCAAAGGTCGTTGAGAACACCTTCCGTGCAGTCAACATTGCCTTTGCAAATGAGCTGGCAAAAAATCTGCCGTCACGACAATATGGATGTCTATGAGATCATCAAAATCTGCAATATGCATCCTCGCGTAAATATCCTGCAGCCGGGTCCCGGTGTTGGTGGTCACTGCATCAGTGTTGACCCTTGGTTCCTTGTTGGTGACTATCCGTCTCTGGCAAAGGTCATTGACGAATCCATGAAGACCAATGACGGTATGCCGGACTTTGTGCTGAACCGTATCTACGAGGTCATGAAGGAAAAAGGCCTTACGGATGTGAGCCGTGTTGGTCTCTATGGTCTTACCTACAAGGAGAATGTGGATGATATGCGCGAATCTCCTACGCTGCAGCTGCTGGAAAGCCAGGAACGCCATCTGGCAACTGGTCTGAAGGTGTACGACCCCTTCATCACCAAGGATGTGGTCAAGAATCAGTATCACGATTTGGATATGTTCCTGGCCGACGTTGACATGGTTGTCGTCATGGTCAAGCATACCGAGATCCGTGAAAATGTGGACAAGCTGGCTGGCAAGGTGGTTTTGGATTGCCATAATGTCATTGACCTGCCGGGCGTGTATCACATTTAAAATATGATGAGAAGGGCTGTGCAGAAAGGGCAGATCAAATTCTGCACAGCCTTTTCTTTTGGAGACTATATATTATGAAAAAAGTAATGCTCGTTTTCGGTACCAGACCGGAAGCAATCAAAATGTGCCCGCTTGTCAATGAGCTGAAGAAGCGGAAAGAACTGCAGACCGTGGTATGTGTGACAGGACAGCACCGCCAAATGCTTGATATGGTTCTTGAAGCCTTTGATGTCACGCCTGACTACGATCTGTCTATTATGAAGGACAAGCAGACTCTGTTCGATGTAACTACCAATATTTTGAATCGCATCAAGGAAGTTCTGGAAAAGAAAAACCTGATGTCGTTCTGGTTCACGGCGACACTTCTACGACTTTTGTGACTGCGTTGGCCTGCTTCTATTTGCAGATTCCTGTTGGTCACGTTGAGGCTGGTCTGCGTACTTACAATATTTATAGCCCGTACCCGGAAGAATTCAACCGTCAGGCTGTTTCCATCATCAGCAAGTTTAACTTTGCCCCCACTGAACTTTCTAAACAGAATCTGCTGAAGGAAGGCAAAAATCCGGATAGCATCTATGTTACCGGTAATACGGCAATTGATGCGCTGAAAAACCACTGTGCGTGAGAGCTACTCACCCTGAGCTGGAATGGGCAAAGGGTAGCCGTCTGATTATGATTACTGCACATCGCCGCGAAAACCTTGGAGAGCCGATGCGTCATATGTTCAAGGCAATTCGCCATGTGATGGATGAGCATCCGGATGTGAAGGCAATTTATCCAATCCACATGAACCCGGTTGTGCGTGAAATTGCAGATGAGTTCCTTGGTGGCGATGACCGCATCCACATTATCGAACCACTGGATGTTTTGGATTTTCATAACTTCCTGAGCCGTAGTTACCTGATTCTCACTGACTCTGGCGGAATTCAGGAGGAAGCACCGTCTCTCGGCAAGCCGGTTCTTGTTATGCGTGACACGACAGAGCGTCCAGAGGGCATTGCAGCCGGAACCCTGAAACTGGTTGGTACCGAAGAAGAAACCATTTATAACGAATTCAGTCGTCTGCTTTCCGACAAAGAAGAGTATGATGCAATGAGCAAAGCAAGCAACCCGTATGGCGACGGTCATGCGTGTGAGAGAATTGCAGATGTGCTGGTTCGGACTCTGTAAAAACTGAGGAATCAAACCCATGAAAATATGTTTTATTGCACCTGCAAATAATTATCACACCCAAAAATGGTGCCACTGGTTCCGGAATCGTGGGCATCAAATCGATGTGATCTCTTTTACAGAAGGTGAAATAGAAGGCTGCACCGTTCACTACATCAACAGTGGTGCAGGAGTACGCGGAAGTGACGCGCAAAAACTCAAATATCTGTTTCAGGCAAGAAAAGTTCACGAAAACGTAAATGAAATAAAACCGGATGTGATCAATGCACACTATGCAACCAGCTATGGAACAGTTGCCGCATTGGCGAATCTTCCGCCTTATTATTTGTCTGTATGGGGATCGGATATATACGATTTTCCCAAGAAGAGTATCCTTCACCGGATGATGCTTCAGTTCAGCCTGAACAAAGCAGCTTATCTCCTCTCCACAAGTAAGGCAATGGCAAAAGAAGCATCTCAGTATACCCGAAAGCCTTTTTGCTATTACACCGTTTGGCGTGGACTGCGAGCTTTTTTCACCGGACAAGACACCGGGGAAAAAGTATGATACCGTCAACACCAAGAACGGTCGAGATTATGTTATCGGTACGGTGAAATCGCTTTCGGATAAATATGGCATTGCAACACTGCTCCGGGCAACTGCACTGCTGAAAAAACAGCACCCGGAAGTGCCGGTACAGCTCGAATCGCAGGAAAGGGACCGCAGGAAAACGAATATAAAGCCCTTGCAAAAGAGCTTGGAATCGAGAATATCACAAATTGGCTGGGATTCATTCCGCAGGAACAAGCGGCTCTTGCGTGGGCGTGCATGGATTGTGGTATAATCCCGTCGGAGTCGGAGTCGTTTGGCGTTTCGGCGGTTGAGGCGCAGGCGTGCTGTACGCCTGTTATTATTAGTGATATTCCGGGACTGATGGAAGCAACTGTGCCGGGAAAAACCAGCGTTGTGGTTTCGCGCAAGCACCCGCAGGAGCTGGCACAGGCCATGTTTGAAATGTATATGGATGCAGATAAGCGGCATAAGTTTGGCCAAGACCGGACGGAAGTTTGTCTGCGAGACGTATGAGCTGAATCAGTGCTTTGAGAAAATCGAAGAGGTTTATTTAAAAAACGCAAAAAAACAGAAAGGCGTTAAAACACCAGTATGAGTGCGTACGTAATTCTTATTGTTTATATATTGTTACTTTGGTGTGTAACAAAAAAAGGAACAGTGCTATACACTGTTGGAAATGTGAAAAGCGAATGCTCGAATTTCTTCGTGTTTATGTCTTTTTCTGGCTGTTTTTTTTGTTGTCAGCCCTGCGAAATAAAACGGTTGGAGTAGATACTGTCAGTTACATAAAATACTATGAGGCGGTTCGAGAGATGAGTTGGAAAGGCCTCATTAAAGGTGAATGGGATCATCATTTTTTTACCACAGAAAAAGGATTTATGATTCTTGAAAAAATTTGTGGCGATTTAATGGTCCCCACACAACTCTTCATAGCGTTGTGCGCTGGTATTTTTGTATACGGCATCTACAAATTAGCAAGCACTTATATAGAAGGCAACGTGATTGTTTCGGTCTTTTCGTTTTTGGCTGTTGGTTCATATCTTCTCTCAATTAATGTTTTACGGCAGGGAATTGGTGTTGGTCTTTGCTGCATTGCGTGGGTAGAATTAAAAAAAGGAAATTTGAAAAGATTTGTTATTGGCGTGCTTCTCGCTTGTACATTTCATGTATCCTGTTGTGTCTTTTTCTTGGCGTTAATCTTCGAAAAAATTCCAGCGGGAAGAAAGTCTATTATCATCAGTACCATAGTAATGATGGTAATGGGATTTGTCGGAGCCGCATTTCTTCCAATTATTCTTCGATGGTTTCCCATTTATGCAGTGCGATATGGTAATGGACGATGGAAAATCAATGAGGCAAACGGTATTGTTATTGTTTGGGTTATTGTGCTTGCAATCATTTTGCTCTCTGCATTCCGACTGGATTGGAGTAAAAAGGAGCATCACATAGATTTTGAAGTCATGCTTTTTTCGCTGTGTTACGTCAGCATTAATATTATAGGATTGTCGTTTGATGGCGCACAGCGTTTGTCCATGCTTTTTCAACCATTCCTTATATTACTATTTTCCAAATCCTGTGGGCTTTGGAGCGGAGCAACAAAAAGTATATATACAACGGGAGTAGTTGCAGGAATGATAGTTCTATTTTTGAAAGCAGCTTCAACGGCACAATATGCATATTTGCCTTTCTGGGCATAAAGGAGATGGATAAATATGGTTAGCGTTGTTGTCCCTGTTTATAATGTGTCAAAATATCTGGCTGACTGTATGAGGTCCATTTTGGCACAGAACATCAGCGATATGGAAGTCATTCTGATAGACGATGGCTCTACGGATAACAGTGGCACACTGTGTGACCGGTATGCAGCAGAATACAGCTGTTTGAAGGTCATCCATCAGGAAAAACGCTGGGCTGTCGGCGGCACGGAACACCGGAATCGAAGCTGCAAAAGGCGATTTTATCACCTTTGTTGACAGTGACGACATGCTTGCTCCGGGCTTTATCAGCACGGCATTGGAGCTGGCAGAACATTATCAAGCTGATTTTATCGCATTTTCTAATGTGCGCTGTGAAGCAGATGCGCAGTGGGCAGAGGTCCCTTTGCCTGATGATATCGCAAAGGTCAATGTCTATGATGACCCGATACAGCAGATGCAGAAGTTTCTGCTCGGCTCTGAAATCGGTACGACTGCATGGGCAAAAGTCTATCGGCGTGAGCTGTTTGACGATGTCCGCTACCCGGTCGGGAAATGCCATGAAGATGTCTTTACGACCTATAAAGTAGTAGATAAGGCATCCCGTATTGTAGCGACTACCCAAGTGGGCTATCTTTATCGGAAAAGCCCAAACAGCATCACGACAAAGCGGATTTTCGGAGAAGCGGTTGGACAGCATACAGGGAAAAAAAAGAGCAGCTTGCCTTTATTCTGGCGCATTATCCCAGCCTGCAAAAAAGAGGCGGAGACCGGTATTATCTATGCCTGCAACCAATGTCTGATGCTGATGGCAAAAACGGGATATAAAAATAAAGCGGTGTTGGGCGAATTCCAACAGCTTTACCGGAACTATGGAAAGTCGTATCTGAACGCACCGGTGTCAAAGAAGGGAAAGGCTTTGGCACGTGTGGCCATGCTGGATATAAAATTGGCATACAGATTGTTTGGGATTGTATTGTGAGGTGTTTTCTATGGGGATTCAGAAAAGAGTCTTGGACTTCCTGCATGACAGGATCAATGCAAAAAATCGAGAGCGGTTGAACAATACGACGCCGACTTTGATTTGCAGCAACTGCGCAGGCGGATTTATTTATCACTGGCTGGGGCTGCAGTTCCGGAGTCCATTCATCAATCTGTTCCTGACGCCGGAGGATTTCGTGAAGGCGCTCGAAAATTTTGACGAATTTATCGACACGCCCATTCAGGAAGTGAAGGACAGCGGGAAGGACTACCCGGTTGGTGTCGGTGCTCTTGGGATAAAGGTTTACTTTATGCACTATAAGAGCTTTGCCGAAGCTATTGAGAAATGGAACGAGCGAAAACAGCGTATCAACAAAAATAATATGGGTGTTATGCTCTCCAATTATGCGGGGGGGGGGTACGAGCTGCTGAAGCGGTTCGATGCCTTGCCCTATGCGCATAAGGTCGTATTTGTGCCGGAGCCGGTGGAGGGCATAAAGAGTGCTGTTTATTTGAAAAACTACGATGCAAGCAGAAAAAATCTTTACAGGACGATTTCCATCACAGGAAAGCGCTGCATCGATCAATTTGATTATGTCAATTTTATAAATTGTCTAGAAGAGGAAAAACATGAAAAAAAAGTTGAAATAATATCGATGCAACAGGTCGACAATTACGGATCTGTTGTGTTGCAGGCATACTCGTTGAAAAAGATGATTGAAAGTCTTGGATTTGAAGTTTTTTTTGCTGACATCGAGAAGGGCAAAAATGAAAAAACTGAACTTTACAGTGTGCAGAAAGGGATGTTGCGAGAAATGCGGCACATAAAAATCAGAAGCAACATTCTTGCAAAAAACTTGTGGTGCGCATCAGAGGCAAAGTTGTACAAACTCGGATGAAAAAAATCTTTTCTGAGTTCCGAAATTCTACTGGGTTGAACACATCTGATGCGGATACACAATATGATGACTGTGTGATTGGAAGCGATGAGGTTTTTAACTGTTTGCAAAAAGTTGAGTGGGGATTTTCACAGCAGCTTTTTGGCAATGTACAAAATGCCGATAATGTTATAACCTATGCGGCGAGTTGTGGTTTTACAAGGGTAGAAATGCTTTCGGAAGAATTGAAAAAAGCGATTTCTGAAGGACTTGGAAAACTTTCAGCCATCTCGGTTCGGGATACAAATACAGCCCGTTTTATTCAGAACCTTTCCTCGAAAAAGTTTGTATACAACTTGGATCCTGTTGCAGTTGGTGATTTTACAGCAGAGATTGCTCAGGCAAAGTTGGAGTATAAATTGCCGGAAAGATATTGTATCATCTACGCATATAGCAACCGAATTAGCTCACCCGAAGAAATACGAGCAATAAGAGATTATTGCGATAAGCGAAATTTAAAGATGATTGCCCCGTTTGGTGAGCATGAATGGATTCCTTTGAACAAGCCCCTAAAGCCATTTGAACTTTTACGAGCGTTTCAGGAGGCGGAATGCATTATTACAGATACCTTTCATGGGGCTCTTTTTTGGTGCAAAATTTGGAAAGCGATTGGCAATTATAATTCGGGAAAGCAACCGAAACAAACTTGGGGATTTGACGAGACGCCTGCAAATCGAAGACCATGTGGTTACAGAAATTTCGGAGTTGGATGCTGTCCTGGATAAAAATTTAGATAAGGTGAAGATTGACGAAATCTTAAGTTCAGAAAGAAAAAAGTCTTTGGAATATTTAAAAGAAAATCTATGAGTGGCGTTTTGAACAGACGAATCAAGCGAATTTTCACTTTTATATGCGCAATACATAAAATGAAATGGCTGTGCATTGGGGTTATGTGTTGATGGACATTTTCAATTAGACCTGACGAAACGAGCCGGATTGTGAGGCAGGTTAAAGGTTTGCATGTGCACTGTCCTTGGTGATCCAGATTTTTTCTCCGTAAGTGTTTAAGATTGCTGGTACCGTTTCCAATATTATACTACTCGTGGAGAGAAAATTTATGCAAAGAAAGAAAGCCAAAAGGCATCAAGGCATTTGATGAAAAAACATTGATAATTCGGGAGAAATTGGCTAGTCATGGGGAATAGCAGAAATAGTTATTTGATAAAAAAAACACAATGATTTTTACATTGGGGAATCTGGGATCAAAGTTGATTTCTTTTTTTTTCCTGATTCCACTATATACAAATGCCCTTACAACAACAGAATACGGTGTAGTTGATTTGATTGCAACAGTTGGAACAGTTGCGGCTCCAGTTCTTACGTTGAACATCTGTGAATCGGTTATGCGGTTTGCGCTTGATAAGGATGCAAACAAGGATAAAATCACACAAATAGGGACAAATCTTCTGTTGATAGGAATGGTTGTTGGGTTGGTGATTTTTCCGATATGTCATTCATTTAACAGAATTTCACAGTATTCGGTATTTGTGTATTTTTATGTGATTTCTTTAGCGGCGAGCCAACTTTATTTATGTGATTTGCGCGGAAAGGAATTGCTTGTCTATTATTCAATTGGAAATGTTCTCCACACTTTCTTTATTGCAGCACTGAATATATTGTTCCTCGTGGTGTTTAAGGGCGGAATTGAGGGATATTTAAACGCATACATTATTGCGAATATCCTTACGGCAACATATGCCTTAATAATGGGAAAAGGATACCGATCATTTTCCTTTTCGGGAGTTGATAAAAAACTGCTGCAACGAATGATCAGATATTCGATTGTTCTAATCCCCAATTCGTTTATGTGGTGGATTATGAATTCATCTGATCGTGTTATGGTGTCCAGTATGGTTGGAATTGCTGCTAACGGCATCTATGCGGTTTCATATAAACTTCCAACATTGGTGTCTACGCTCACAACAATTTTTAACCAGGCGTGGAGTTATTCTGCAATTCGGGAAGAAGGAACAGAAGATGAAAATGAGTATAACAACAAAATCTTTAGAACATTAATCGGAATTGTTATGTTAATTGGCATCGGACTGATTACTTTTATGAAACCTTTCCTGAGTATATATGTTGCAAAGGAGTATTATGTCGCTTGGAAATATACACCTTTTCTAACAGTTGGATGTGTGTATTTGACATTGGCCACATTTATGGCAACCAGTTACACAGTTCATAAGGATAGCTTTGGATATCTTTTTTCCGGTATGTTTGGCGCGATATTTAATATCGTAATGAATTTAGCATTGATTCCATTGATTGGTGTTTATGGAGCGGCAATTGCCACATGCATTAGCTATATGCTTGTATTTGTGTTTAGGCTCTTCCATACACGAAAATATATTCTATATAATATAAAAAAATAAAGAATTTATAGTTGGAAGCGCAATTCTGATTCTGTCGGCTTGCCTAATGTTTGTAGACAATTTGTTTGGGTTCACGCTCCAATGTGCTTTGATGCTGATTGCGATATATTCGTTTTCGGATGTTTGGCTTCCGATGTTGAAAAAATTGCTGAAATTAAAAGGGAAACAATGATATGATTACAGTGTGTGAAAAAGGAAAATGCACAGGGTGTATGGAATGCATTGATATTTGTCCTAAAGGCGCAATACAGGTCGTTGATTCGATGATAGAATATAATGCAATAATTGATTTGGAAAAATGCATTAATTGCAATGCTTGCCATAAAGCGTGTCAAAATAATCACGAACTAATGCTGGTAAAGCCGATTTGTTGGAATCAAGGATGGGCCGCAGACGAGAACATCCGAGAAGAATCATCGTCTGGAGGACTTGCTACAGCAATAGAGCGCGCTTTTATTAGAAACGGAGGCGTTGTTTGTAGCTGTACTTTCCATTCGGGCCGATTTGAGTTTGACTTTGCTGAAACAGAAGGAGAAGTGGGCAAGTTTCTTGGCTCAAAGTATGTGAAAAGTAACCCGGGGGAATCTATAAAAAGTGTTAGAGCGGCTTAAAGATGGGGAAAAGATTCTTTTTGTTGGTTTGCCATGTCAGGTTGCTGCTGCGAAACATTATACTAAAAATCATCATAATTTATATACGATTGATTTGATTTGTCACGGAACGCCTTCTCCTAAAATTCTGGAGAAATTTTTGGATGACTATGATATTAAGCTGGTAGATATTGAAAGGATAAAATTTCGAGTAAAAAATAGTTTTAAGCTAGAACAAAATGGAAAGCAATTTGCTGTTCCGACAGTAACCGATAATTATTTGATGACGTTTTTGAATTCGACATCGTATACAGAAAATTGTTATCAATGTAATTATGCGCAACTTGGTAGAGCAGGAGACATCACACTTGGGGATTCATGGGGAAGTGAACTAGAAAAGAAAATTCAGGATAAAGGTGTTTCCTTGATACTGTGTCAAAGCGAGAAAGGAAAAGAATCTTATAGAGCAGACGGATTTAGTTCTTACAGATGTTGAATTGAAAAGAGCAATCGAACACAACCACCAGTTACAGCATCCGTCTCAAAAACCACAGCAACGAGAAGCGTTTTTTAGGGAACTGAATAAAGGATGCAAATTTAAAAAACGCTGTAAGAAAATGTTATCCGGAAAGGTATTTAAAAAGATACTGTAAAGACTCTGTTGTATAAAGCAAAATATGTGCGGGGGGGGCAAAGCAACTATTAAATAATTGCTGGTATGAATATAATTGGAAAATTGAAATTGCTAAATGGAAATTAGCTTCATATAACTTCACTACAAATGGCCTCATTCTTCATAATATAAAATTTGTACGGCTTAAATATCAAATCTGACAATTTGTTAGGAGTTTATAGTCTGCAAATCTATTCGTTATAAAGAAAGAGGTATGACATGAAAAAAAAAAAAGAGTGAGTGTTATTATACCGGTATATAATGTAGAAAAATTTATTTTGAAGACCGTGGAATCTGTTATGAATCAGGACTACAAAGATGTGGAAATCATTCTGGTCAATGACGGTTCCCCAGATAACTCAGCCCAAATCATTGATGAGCTCGCAAAGAGGGATAATAGAATAATCTGCATACATAAAGAAAATGGCGGCGTCTCATCCGCAAGAAATGCTGGACTGAAAATTGCAACGGGTGAATATGTGACATTTATTGATGGAGATGATTGGGTTGAACCAAATTATGTTTCATACTTATTAGATCTTGTTGAAAAAAATAATTGTGAAATCGGCATGAATAAAAAATAATTATTCGGATTACAGCATGAAGTCTAGCGATAAAGAATATGTTGTGGAAGCTGAAAAAGCGATTGAATGGATATATTTGTGGCGATATTTTTGTTGCTGTGTGGAATAAAATTTATAAAATGTCATTCCTGAGAGATAACAATATTCTCTTTGATGAAAAGATTTGGTATGGTGAAGGGATGTTGTTTAACATTGATTGCCTTCAATTTGTTGATAGGGTTGCTGTAGGTGAAAAAATGCGTTTATCATCAGGTGAGCAATCCTAATTCGGCAATGAGAAAATTCAATGTTGATAGTAATCTCTGCGGAATCAAGTCGCTGGAAATTCAAAAAGCACATTGGAGAAAATCAAATCCGGCAATAGTTGATGCTTGGAACTACCATAGGAGAGCATTCAACTTAACGATTGCATGGGGACTTTTAGAATAGCAATATGGAAAAGGAATATCAGAAATTGTATGATTCCTGTGTTCGTAATCTAAGAAAGCAACTTTTGGGTTAGCTTAAAAGTTCCACTTTCTTTGAAAAAAAAAGTTAATATATATTGCATGGGCGATAATTCCTGGATTTATGTCAATGCGTTGTAAAAAATAAAGCCAAGAGAAAAAGGAAATTAAATAATGGGAAAATACTTTGGAACTGATGGTTTCCGCGGGGAAGCCGGAATCACTTTGACTGCTGACCATGCTTATAAGGTAGGACGCTTCCTCGGCTGGTATTACAATATGATCCGGGAGCGCAACAACGACCACGAGCCTGCTCGTATCGTCATTGGCAAGGACACTCGTCGTAGCTCCTATATGTTTGAGTAAGATGAAGCAGAAAAGTGTTTTTTGGGCAAACCCTGTCCCGACTATGTGGATGAGACTGTGTCCATGAAGGTGGTTCGCATCATTCAGGGGTATGTAAACGTGGTCAATAAGATGGTGTGGAGGAAAGGGTAAGGGTGAAGAAGTTGGCTAAAACAGTATTTAATGCTATTTAGAGTTGGATCGGAAATATCCAATTAACTTTTGCAGTAGCGTAAATTTCATATCAAATCACAATAAATAATGAGAAACAATAAGAAATAATGTTTGCTCGCTTGTCATGTGAATTCGCATGACAAACGGGCATTTTTTTGTTGTGTAACTGTATACGCTTAGTTCGAGAACATAGAACTTCAATGTCCAGATAACCCTGTTCTCAAAAAAAAGCTAGAGCTTTAAATCGCTAAACTTGAAGAAAATCTTCAGGATATACAGCTATACTGAATTTAGGCGAAAAAAGGAGGGAAGAAAATGAGTCCGGATGAGCGCCAAGCGGCTATTTGGGATATTGTTTTTCAACGCAATTATGAAACAGTTCCTAATTTAGCATGCGAATTAGGCGTCACCACTCGGACAATCTATGAGGATTTAAGTCGGATGAAAGGGAAGTACTCTATTATAACTATGCCGGGAAGATATGGCGGCGTTTACATTACATACGAGCCACGCAGCAGGCACAGGTATTTAACCCCGACACAAGAGATGACCTTACGAAAAATCATCCCCTTACAACCAATAGAGACACAACAAATTCTTCAAAAGTATCCTTGATGTATTCGCCAGAAAGCATTCGTAAGTGAGCTTTCCTGTACCTTGACAATCAAATATCCAGCATAACAGGTACATTCCTTTCCCGGCAAGCCCTGCGGGCGGTTCGGCAAACCAGAATTGCGGTGGGAGAGAGTACAATGATACGCCAGCCGCCTCCCGCGTCAGAGGGGGTGACCGAGCCGGAGTTGTAAGCAGTAAGACTCCGGCGGAGTCAGTGAACGGGTGTGCCAACACCCTGCCTGTTGTGTTCCCGGTGTCAGGGGTGCGGGCGGCAAATGTGGCACACTTACTTAACTATCTACTTTTGCCGTTTAGGGCAAATCGTGGGCAGCAGGAACCCAAGCGCCTGCTGCCCATCATTTTGCTTTAAACGGGATGGAAAACAGAGGTGTAAACCAATGCAAACCTATCCAACAGGCTATGCGGAATCCCACCACATAACCGAACAGATTTTCCGGGAGATTTTACCCCGGCACGGTATGGCGGTGCGCAAGGAACAAATCGCGCTTTGCCATGAAGTTTTAGATACCCTATATAATAAAGAAATTTCCCTGTGCGAAGCAGGCGTAGGCACCGGCAAAACGCTGGCCTACCTCGTGGGCTGTATCCTTTGGCAGATGCATCGCCCCGAACGGATGAAACTGCCCATCGTTATCTCCACCTCCAGCGTCGCTTTGCAGGACGCAATTCTCACTGAATACTTACCCGACTTGTCCGCTGTTTTGCTGGACGAGGGTATCATCACCGCACCCGTCACAGCCGTTGTCCGCAAGGGCAAAGAACGCTTTGTCTGCGATGCCCGCCTTGCCGAAAGAGCATCGCTGGTGCATCCGAAACGAACGCGGGAGAAAAGCAGCCTGCGCATTGCAGAAAATATTCTGGACATGGATCATATTCCGGAACTTTCCCACTATGATCGCTGCCGAATCAGTGTGCCACAATTCTGCCCGCGCGATTGCTTTATGCGCTTGATTGCCGCTACCAGCAATATCTGCGGGATTCCATGAAACCCGACATCCAAATTTGCAATCACAATTATCTGCTGGCAGACGCATCGCACCGACTTGAAGATAGACCGCTGCTCCTGCGCAATTATCAGGCACTGGTGGTGGACGAGGCGCACAAATTACCCGATGCCGCCCGCCAGATGTACACGGAAACCTTATCCCCGCACAACATGGATGAATTGTGCCTTTTATTACAACAGGCGCACTACAAGGATTTTGCCAGACAGATGCGGACGGCGTTCCTTACGCTGTCGTTCTCCTGCACGCAGGGGCTTCCCAAGCTGCGAGGAAAAGCGAGCGAACCGTTCGTGCTTACACCATTCCGCCGCGCTGCTCTCATCGACTGTATAGCACTGTTGCAAAATGCTGGCGAATTGCCGGATGTGCCGCGATACCTGCTGAACCCAGGCTGGGAGAAGCAGAAAGTCTCCTGCGCCTTTTTCTTTTGGAGGTGCCGACGCGCATCCTCTACATCGACTACGATATCGACGGTCAGCCATTCTGCGCAGCCAGCAGCCGCGTACCGCAGCTGCTTCGCAGTGCGCTGTGGAACACCCGCGAACCTGCGATTCTGACCTCCGGCACATTGGCTGCAGCCGGAGATTTCAGCCATACGGAACAACTTTTGGGGCTGGCGGCTTACCGACCTCTGCGTCATTTCCGAGCGGATTCTCCGTTTAACTACAAGAAAAAATGTCTGTTATACTTTCCACCGCGCACAAGAATGCGAATGGACAACTGCCGAATGGCAGAGGAAATCGTCCGATTGGTGGATGCCTGCCACGGCCATGCTCTGGTGCTGTTCACGTCTTACCGCCAAATGGCAGAAGTCCGCGCGCTGACGGACGGCCAGTGGCCGTACCCAACCTATCAGGCGTGGCGCAACGGCGGCAAAATTATCCAGAAGTTCAAGCAATCCGGCAACGGCGTTCTGTTCGCTGCGGGCTCCTGCTGGGAGGGCATCGACTTCCCCGGCGATATGGTGTCTTTGCTGATTATCGCAAAGCTGCCGTTCCCGATACCCGACCCGGTCAGCGACTATGAGCGCCGGCAGTACCCGAACCTGCGCGACTACATAAACGCCGAAGTCATCCCCGAAATGCAGAAGAAGCTGCGGCAGGGCTTTGGACGTGCCATCCGCACGGAGCAGGACTCTTGTGTGGTCGCTATTCTGGACGAACGTGCGGGTATCGGCGGCAAGTACCATGACGCCGCGCTGGCAGCGCTGCCGACCTGCCCAATCACCGAGAAAATAGAAGATGTGCAGCAATTCATTCGGGAGCAGAAGCGCCCGGATTACTTTTTGTGAAAAGAGGAACCTGAGATGTACCTTATGCGAAACCACGATGTCTGGATTTATGTGCGCTGCGCCAACAGCGATCCGCGCATTGCCTTTGACCGGCTGTATGACCTTATCGACGAGGCAGCCGGACACGGTTTTCTCGTGCGCGGCACGTCTTTTGACCATTGCAGTGGAAACACATTGAAAGACCGCATTGGTCTGCGCTCTATGTTGGACGCAGTAGAGAACGGTCGGATTGAAGCCGTGATGGTGCGCGATTTGGAGCAAATCAGCCGCAACAGCTACATACTGGTAGGAGTTATTGAAATTCTGCGTCAGAATGATGTCTACCTCATCACCACCGAATGTGACTTAAACGCCGAGCTCATCAACAGCGGGCTGGAGCGTTTTGTCGGCGACCGCTTCACGCGGGCATCTTTTGGCAAGCCGCGCTTTGATGTCCGTCTCCCCGCTGATGGATCAATTCTGAGGTGCGCCCATGAAAGAATACAAAGTGTGGGCTTTTTGCCCGCAGTGCCGCACCGAACCTGCCCGCACTGGAAGAACAGCTTGCGGATGTTATGCGCGAAGCCGACAGGCGCGGCTACATCATCGTCAACT
>VOFK01000401.1_pt1 | contig 32225 bp, 41 predicted proteins | sample 5384121 | NCBI WGS metagenome assembly VOFK01 (sample SAMN12384730, study PRJNA508395) | human gut metagenome | isolation source: healthy gut J | host: Homo sapiens | reverse complement strand
AGGTATTATGGTACAGAATCAGGAACAACCCGTAGGAAAAATTACATTTTCCATTTTGATTGCATTGAGTCTTTCGCATTGCCTCAACGATCTTTTACAGTCGGTGCTATCAGCATCTTATCCTTTATTTAAAGATGATTTAGGACTTAGTTTCGCTCAAATCGGACTGATAACATTGGTTTATCAACTTTCAGCTTTCGGTTTTTCCAGCCGATTACGGGAATTATCTTTGATAAATATCCCGTCGCGTGGTCATTGCCTATCGGAATGAGAGCTTCTATGATAGGGCTGAAAAACTTAGCTTTTTCTGATAATCTTTATTGGATATTATTGTCTGTATTCTTAATCGGAATCGGTTCTTCCGTACTGCACCCGGAAGCCTCGCGCATCACATTCCTTGCTTCGGGCGGGAAACGCGGATTGGCACAGTCACTCTTTCAGGTGGGTGGCAACTTTGGAGGTTCATTAGGCCCTTTTTACTAGTAGCTTTACTGGTAGCTCCTATGGAAGACAACACCTTCTTATATTCGCATTTGTCGCATTGGCAGCAATTGCCGTCATGTATCCGATATGTAAATGGTATAAGTCTTATCTCAATCGGATGAAGGCTCAGACGGTCAGCATCAGAAAGCCGGTCCACCTCCCTTTACCAATGGATAAAACGGCTATTTCTATCGGTATATTATTGATATTGATTTTCTCAAAATATATCTATATGGCAAGTCTGACCAGTTATTATACATTTTATTTGATTCATAAATTCAATGTAAGTGTACAGGATTCGCAGCTATATTTATTCATATTCTTAGTTGCTACCGCTATCGGGACATTGATTGGCGGTCCTGTGGGCGACCGTGTCGGTAGAAAATATGTTATTTGGGCCTCAATTTTGGGAGCTGCCCCGTTCAGTTTATTAATGCCTCACGCTAATCTGGTATGGACTATTATTCTTAGCTTCTGTGTGGGATTGATGCTTTCTTCCGCTTTTCCCGCCATATTACTTTATGCACAGGAATTGCTTCCTACCAAGCTCGGATTAATATCAGGACTGTTCTTTGGATTTGCTTTCGGGTTGCCGGCGTTGCATCGGCTGTGCTTGGCAACTTAGCGGATAAAACGAGCATTGAGTATGTATATAATATCTGTGCTTATATGCCGCTACTAGGATTGGTCACATTCTTTTTACCTAATTTGAAGAAGCAGAAAATATAAAATAATATCCTCAATATAGAAAATAGGGTAGTCGGCACGCATCCCTCACGATGCATGCCGACTCACGAAGTTACGGTCAAAGTCAAAAAATTAAGAGAGCTATTTATATGTTAGGGTTAGCGTTAATTTCTTTCTGTGGAATAGCATATAAATAATAGGTGCTATTTACTGTAAACGGTTTACCGTTCGGGAAGTTAAGAAACCAATGTCCCAATGGATTACGTTTGGCAAAGCTACCATCTTCCTGCCAACAGTCTACTTCCATTTTTTGTTCATCTTCCGACAAGGCTGTACGCTCCACAGCTTTTTGTGTACGAAGTATATCTGTAATACCAAATCCTTCTCCCCAAAGTTCACGGCGACGTTCCATCAGAATCTCATTGATTACATCTTCCTGTGATTTTCCCGTCACCTCATAATCCCCTACTCCACGGGCATTACGCAATGTATTCAAGGGTGCTACAGCCTGTGCCAACGCTACACCATCGCGTACTTTCGCTTCAGCTTCTATCAAATACATTTCAGCAGCACGCATCAAGACCAGATCAGCCGTATCATCTGCACGCATGTGAAATTTCTTATATCCCAAATATCCTTCACGCATCCATTGAAACAAAGGTAAACGAATATCACCTTCGGTAAATGTATCTTTCAGATGGGGATCAGCCATAAAACTGCTATAAATGCTCCGACGTATGTGGCATCCAAATAATAGAAGTTATAGCTGGCGTCCGATTGGGAAGGTATTTGAGGGAATCCCCATATCCATTCCTTATTGGAAATATTATTAAAACCTTCGTACTCGGCTGTAGTTGTCATCAACGTATATCCTGCACGTGCTGCTTCAGCAGCTTTCGCAGCTTCTTCCCACTGTCCTGTCAGCAAGTAAGCGCGAGCCAGAAGACCGTTGACGACTGCTACATTTGGCTTGAACTTCTGGTTATCACCGCTGCGGACATAGTTTTTCAAATAATCCTGCGCCAAGTTCAAATCGTCAAAAATACGCTGATAAACCTGTGCCACTGTCGATTTTCCTTTCGGTACCGTCTCATTATTGCTAGGTTCGGTATATATAGGAACACAAGGTGCATCTTTATCTTTCAAGTAGGTGAATTGATAATGCTGTACCAAGTGCAAATAGCAAAAGGCGCGTAATGCCAATGCTTGTCCCTGTACCTGTCGGAGTTCTTCCGAATCCCCCTTAATAGAAATGGCAGTATTACAATTATCTATCGTTTTATATATCAGATACCAGGCAAACTCTGTTCTACTGTTCGAAGAAAGTGCTATATCATTAAACTGATACGAAGAATTAAAACCATATTTCGGACGGGAAACAATATCACTTGCCATCATATCATCCAGACACTGAAGTGCCCGATAACCAATATTGGCATAGGTACTTGAATAATCGAACAGATTATACCAGGCACCATTTACAAGTGCTTCCGCATTTTCGGGTACAGATACCTTATCCGAACTTACCGCATCTGTGGGATCTGTATCCAAAAAGCTACTGCTACAGCTCGTTGCCAGAAAAAGACCGGCAACAGCTACAAGAATGGATTGTATTTTTATTTTTCTCATAATTTAGTCTGAATTTAGAAAGAAACATTGATACCTCCGGAAATGGTTCGCATAGCCGGATAACGGTAATAAGTAATACCGGTAATTCCCTGTTCAGGGTCCAGTCCTTGATTTCGATGAATGGTAAACAGATTATCTCCTTGCACATACACCTGCACACTGCTCAATGACAACTTACTGATCCACTGTTTGGGCAAGTTATAGGAAAGTGTCAGGTTTTTTAATCGCATATACGAATTATTCTGTAAGAAACGGGTAGAAGCCGAGTTCCAGTTATTAGAAGTAGTACTCAAGGCAGGAACATCTGTATAACGATTGTCGGGCGTCCATCTTTTTAGAATCTCCGTCGACCAGTCGCGTCCTTCCAAGCTACCATTGTGCAGAATCATCGTAATATCACGATTGTAGATATATCCACCGATACTATAGGCAAAGATGGCCGAAAGATCGAATCGCTTTCCAGGAAAGAGACGTATTGAATCCGCCATACACCTTCGGAAGAGACGACTTATTGACATAATAATAGTCAGCCGAACTATAATCGTTTGTTGTGACACGTCTTCCGGTCGGATTTTTATTTGCATCTTTCTCATCCATATACCACAGCGGATCTCCATTTTCCGGATCTACTCCTGCCCACTCTATCATGTAGAAATCGTAGACCGAACGGCCTACCTGCAACTTGTTCACGCCACTTCTCGGCATATCCTTCAAAGGAAGGTCCGTCACCTTATTCTTATAATGCGTCAGGTTCATTCCCAGTTTCCATACCCAACCGTTCTGATTAATAATCGTTCCGTAAAGAACCATTTCAATACCCGTATTTTTTTAACGCTCCCACGTTTTCGTCAATAGAGCCATATCCCAAAGAAGGAGCTATCGGACGCGAATAAAGCAAATCTTTCGAACGACGGGTAAAGAAGTCGAACGAACCGGAGAAACGGTTGTTAAACAGAGAAAAATCAATGCCGACATTAAAGTTCAGGTTCGTTTCCCATTTCAGATTTGGGGTTGCCATACGGTCGGACACCAACGCATTTTCTCCCAAGTTGGAAACAATTGAATAAAGCCCTTTTGCTTGCATAGTATGTACCTAGGTTGTCATTTCCTTGCGCACCATAACTCATCTTCAACGTCAGGGCAGAAAGCCAGTCTGAAGTGGAAGCCATAAAACTTTCCCGATCGACACGCCATGAAGCACCCAATGACCAGAAGTTTCCCCAACGAGTCTCCGGTGCAAAACGGGAAGAACCATCACGTCGATAAGAAGCAGAGAAGAAATATTTATTCCGGTAGTCATAGAGTAACTGGGTAAGATAACCTACCAAAGCATAATCAATACGATAACCCGAACCTCCTCTGTCAATTGCGAACCCACTACTAGTTCCGGCATATCAGGTTGCGCCATTTTAGAACGTGAAGCCGTCAGTTCATCATACCGATAAGAGTAAGACTCCATACCGGCAAGAACATTAAAATGATGTTCACCGATAGTCTTGTCATACGTGACAATATTATTCCATGTCCAGGAAAAGGTACGGGTATTCAACCGACTGACACCACCTCCGTTTTCCTTGGCAGGACCCAATTTCGGGTTCGTATAATCCAACGTATTGTAGTTTATCAAGTCGAAATTGAAACTTGTCTTGAATTTCAATCCTTCAATAATCGTAGCTTCCAGAAAAGTACGACCGGAAACTTCATCTTTCATCCGCTCCGATTTGTCCAAAGGTAAAGTGGCGGGCAAGTTCCAGTTCGCCATAGAGCCTGAAGGACGGTAAGAGCCGAAATCGTAAATCCAGTTTCCGCTATCATCCAGTTTATAGCTTCCGTCGGCATTCATCTCATAAATCGGATAAAAACCGGGCATAGTACGGCCAGCCGTAATTACATTGCTGGTTTTAGAGTCAGAAGACACCGGATAATTCTGCATGGAGTGGGCGAAACTCAAATTGACGCCACCCTTCAACCAAGAAGTTATTTCACTCGTCATATTCGAGCGAAGATTAAAACGCTGGTAACCGGATTCGAGGGCTATACCTTTGTCATTCAGGTATCCGGCAGAAAAGAAATACTGATTAGCTTTTACCGCCACCGGAAACACTCAAATTCAATTCCGTACGGAGCGCCTGCTGTTCCATAGCGTCGCTCCAGTCAGAATCCCATAACGGACGAGCACCCGCTACCAATTTTCCGTCTGTACCGACAGGCTGTGCATACTGCGGACCATAAGGATTGGGACCTCCGCCCATTAATTTCGTTACCAAATCCTTGGAAGCCTGGGCAGCAGCAGTTGCGGAAGTATAATCCGAGCTTTTAGCATACTGGTTGCGGAGTGCTTCCCAATACAATTCAAAAGTACTGATTGGTACTTACCCGGTCATAATCACGTACTGCACGATTGGAACCTCCTAAAGAGGCTTTTACTTTTACCGTCGCCTTTGAGTCCTGTTGTCCCTGCTTGGTAGTAATGATAATCACACCATTCGCACCACGCGAACCATACAAGGCAGCCGATGCGGCATCTTTCAGGACAGTCATTGAAGAAATATCATCCGGATTGATAGAGTTGACACTACCATCGAACGGAACACCGTCTACAACATACAGCGGAGCACTGGAAGCATTAATAGAGCCGATACCACGAATACGGATTTCCGCATCCGTTCCCCGGCTGACCGCTTGCCGCACTTGCCTGTACACCGGATACAGTGCCTTCCAATACACGTGATACGCTGGAAGTCTGCAACTTCTCAATCTCGCCTGCCTTCATTGTCGAAGCAGCCCCGGTAAAGCTATATTTCTTGGCGGTAGCATAGGCTACTACCATTACTTCTTCCAGTTCCTTACTTTCGGAGTCCAGCGTCACGTTAATCACATTCCGGTTATTGACCGGTTGTTCCACTGTTTTCATTCCTACAAAGCGGAAAACTAACGTACCGTTGACGGGAGGCTTCAATAGAGTAATTTCCATCAATATCGGTAATCGTACCGGAAGAAGCCCCTTTCAGTTGTACGGAAACACCGGGCAGTGGTTCCCCTTCGGAAGTTACTGTCCCCGTCACGCGTTTTTCCTGTTGTGTATTTGCATATATACTTTCCTGCAAAAAACAGAAAAAACGCTGCTAATAAATGTAAATAGATTCTCATAATTTTGTGGCTTAATATTTATTTGCTTGCCGTAATTAACAGTATAGAGAAGTTTTTTGTTTAGGAAACGAAACATTTTTTAGATGATTGTTAGCATAAATCAGCGAAAGATAGTACTTTCGTGAAACGAACAACATCTATAACAGTAACGAAGAACCTTATGATGAAACGGCTTATTCTATCTTTCTTTCTGCTGCTGTCACTCTCTTTGCAGGCTCAAACTGAAAAGAGGGACAGTCTCATGAATGACAATATAGAAGCCGACTCGCTCACATCCGTCCGACCGAGCGCCTTTAAAAGAGCCATCAAAAAATTCATGAACTTCAGTGATTTCGATACGCTCTATATCAGTCCCAACCGATATAATTATGCGCTAATGGCCACTCATTTCAGCAACTTCGAATACTACTCGGTCAGTAGTGACCTGCCCCCAACCTCAAAAGCTCAGTTTCTCCCCCAATCCACATAACAAAATCGGATTGTACTTTGGCTGGAGGTGGATTTTCCTGGGCTGGTCCTGTTGATGTGGACGATATTTACAGGAAAACCAACCGAAAGAATAAAGGTACGGAGTTCGACCTAAGCCTTTACAGTTCCAAGCTGGGTGTAGATATTTTCTATCGTCGCACGGGAAACAATTATAAAATTCATAAAATCAGAGGATTCTATGACGAGATTCCTTCCAATTATTCCGAAAACTTCAATGGCCTGAAAGTAGATATCAAAGGCTTGAATTTATATTATATATTTAATAACCGGAAGTTTTCCTATCCGGCTGCTTTTAGCCAGTCAACCAACCAGCGTCGTAATGCAGGTACATTCATTGCAGGTTTTTCTATTTCAAAGCACAACCTTGATTTTGATTATGAAGAATTACCCGAGTATATTCAAGAAAAGATGAATCCGGGTATGAAAGTCAATAAAATCAAATACACCAATGCCAATATCAGTTTCGGTTATGCCTACAACTGGGTATTTGCGCGTAATTGCCTGGCTTGTATCTCTCTCACCCCCGCCATTGCCTACAAGGCTTCCGACGTAGATGCGGAAACCCACGAAGGAAAACAATGGTACAGTAAATTCAATCTCGACTTTCTGATTCGCGCAGGCATTGTCTACAATAACGGAAAGTATTTTGTCGGTTCCTCCTTTGTTGGAAAAAACTATAATTATCATCGGAACAATTTCTCTTTGGACAACGGATTCGGCACACTTCAAGTGTATGCAGGCTTCAACTTCCATTTGCGCAAAGAATATAGGAAGAATAAATAAAAATACATACATCAGAAATCTCCAACTTGCTTGCTTATCCAAAGAATCTTTGTACATTTGCCCCGTTCTTACCTTTAAAACAAGAACCAAATGAAGAAACAACGTCATATACAGACCACACGTACCCTTCTTTCCCTGTTTCCGCTACTGGGGCAGGAAGAACTATGCTGCCTTTGCAAGTATGGGACGTGAATTCCAAATCGGTCATCTGCATACCAATGTGGTGGACGTTGCCCTTCGCAAGCAGAATGCTGCACAAACTATCCCTTATCATACATTTATGACACTTCAAGAAATCAAAGACCAAGTGTTGGCAGGCATTGACATATCGCCCGACCAAGCCGCTTGGCTGGCCAATATGGCTGACAGCGAGGCGCTCATGCCGCCGCGCACGAGATTACCGTCGCACGTGCTTCACACGAATTCGACATGTGTTCTATCATTAATGCCAAGTCCGGCAGATGTCCGGAGAACTGCAAATGGTGTGCACAATCCTCTCACTACAAGACGCAAGCCGAAGTCTACGACCTCCTTCCCGCTAAAGAATGTCTCCGACAGGCTAAATACAACGAAACCCAAGACGTCAACCGTTTCTCCCTCGTCACTAGCGGGCGAAAACCTTCTTCCAGACAGATAACCCAACTTTGTGATACTGTTCGCCATATACGACGACACTCGTCGATTCAGCTTTGCGCTTCCTTAGGACTACTTGACGAAAACGAATTGCATGCATTACACGATGCCGGAATTACCCGCTATCATTGCAATCTGGAAACTGCACCTTCCTATTTCCCGAAACTGTGCTCCACACATACGCAAGAGCAGAAACTGGCTACCCTCAATGCTGCCCGCCGTGTAGGTATGGATATTTGCTGCGGCGGTATCATTGGCATGGGAGAAACAATGGAACAACGGATTGAATTCGCTTTTACGCTGAAAGCACTGAATGTCCAATCCATACCTATCAACCTGCTGAGTCCGATACCCGGAACGCCGTTGGAGAACGAAAAGCCTTTGAGTGAAGAAAAAGTTCTCAGAACAATTGCCTTGTTCCGTTTCATTAACCCAACTGCTTTCCTGCGTTTTGCCGGAGGACGTTCACAACTATCTTCCGAAGCTATGAGCAAAGCGTTATACATTGGTATTAATTCCGCCATTGTAGGTGATTTACTCACTACACTCGGTTCCAAAGTCTCGGAAGACAAAGCAAATGATCCTGAAAGAAGGGTATCAGTTTGCCAGCTCTCAATTCGACCGGGAACATCTATGGCACCCATATACATCCACCACCGATCCGCTACCTGTATACAAAGTAAAACGGGCGGACGGAGCCACTATCACCCTCGAAAACGGACGAACACTCATCGAAGGGATGTCATCCTGGTGGTGTGCAGTGCATGGATACAATCACCCGACACTGAATCAGGCAGCAAAAGACCAATTGGATAAAATGTCTCATGTAATGTTCGGAGGATTGACACATGACCCTGCCATTGAACTGGGTAAATTACTATTACCTTTAGTACCACCCTCCATGCAGAAAATCTTCTATGCAGATTCCGGTTCGGTAGCGGTGGAAGTGGCTCTGAAAATGGCTGTACAATATTGGTATGCAGCCGGAAAACCGGATAAAAATAATTTTGTGACTATCCGTTCCGGATATCACGGTGACACTTGGAATGCAATGTCCGTATGCGATCCCGTAACAGGAATGCACAGCCTTTTCGGTTCATCGCTTCCTGTCCGTTATTTTGTTCCGGCTCCTTCATCGCGTTTCGACGGTGAATGGAATCCTCAGGACATCGAACCGCTACGAAAAACAATAGAAAAACATTCGGAGGAACTAGCAGCGCTCATTCTTGAGCCTATTGTCCAAGGAGCAGGCGGTATGTGGTTCTATCATCCACAATATCTTCGCGAAGCGGAAAAGCTTTTGTAAAGAGCATGGACTTCTTTTAATCTTTGATGAGATTGCAACTGGATTCGGACGTACCGGTAAACTTTTTGCCTGGGAATATGCCGGAGTAGAGCCGGATATCATGTGCATCGGGAAAGCATTGACAGGTGGATATATGACACTTTCTGCCGTATTGGCTAGTAATCATGTGGCAGATACTATCTCCAATCATGCACCGGGAGCCTTCATGCACGGTCCTACCTTCATGGGAAATCCGCTCGCTTGCGCGGTGGCTTGCGCGTCTGTCCGGTTATTACTCCAATCCGGCTGGCAGGAGAATGTGAAACGAATCGAAACACAATTAAAAGAAGAACTGGCACCTGCCCGGGAACTTCCACAAGTAGCCGATGTAAGGATATTAGGGGCAATCGGAGTAATTGAAATGAAGCGTCCGGTAAATATGGCATTTATGCAACGCCGTTTTGTGGAAGAAGGAATTTGGGTACGCCCGTTCGGAAAGCTCGTCTATCTGATGCCCCCCTTTATCATCACTCCCGAACAACTAAGCAAACTAACGACCGGATTACTCAAGGTAATCAGTGGAGAACGTAATAAAATATACATCAATAACTTATGATATCAGACCATATAAACCAAGAACTTCTTACTCTAAAGGAAAAGAAGAATTATCGCTCTCTCCCACCCCTCATCCACGACGGGCGGAATGTAATTCTGAACGGGCAACGGATGGTGAACCTGTCTTCCAATGATTATCTCGGACTGGCTAATAACATATCGCTGAGAAAGGAATTCCTAAAGACAATAACTCCTGAAACATTCCTGCCTACCTCTTCTTCTTCCCGATTGCTTACAGGCAATTTTACCGATTATCAAGAACTGGAACAACAACTGGCAGCCATGTTCGGAACAGAAAGCGCACTTATATTCAATAGTGGTTATCATGCCAATACAGGGATTCTTCCTGCCGTCAGCAATGCTCGGACATTAATACTTGCAGACAAACTGGTACATGCAAGTTTGATAGACGGAATCAGGTTGTCATCTGCGAAATGTATCCGGTATCGCCATAATGACTTATCCCAGTTACAGCGATTGATTTCCGAGAATCATAATGCGTATGAGCAAATCATTATTGTCACCGAAAGTATCTTCAGCATGGACGGTGATGAAGCCGACCTTCATGCCCTTGTCCAATTAAAAAAAGTTATTCCAATATTCTTCTTTACGTGGACGAAGCCCATGCTTTCGGTGTACGGGGAGACAACGGATTAGGATGTGCTGAAGAACAAAATTGCATCAACGATATAGACTTTCTGGTAGGAACATTCGGGAAAGCAATAGCCTCAGCAGGGAGCTTACATTGCCTGCCGACAAGTTATCCGGGAATATCTAATCAACAAGATGCGCACGTTTATATTCACAACAGCCCTTCCACCCATAAATATTCAATGGACCTCGTGGATACTAGAACAACTACCCTCTCTCCAAGAGAAAAGGACACATTTGTTACGGATCAGCAACAAACTAAAGACTGCACTTGTCGACAAAGGATATAACTGTCCTTCGGTAAGCCATATTGTCCCTATGATTGTAGGGGCAAGTGAAAACACTATATGTAAAGACAGAAGAAATCCAACGCAAAGGATTCTATGCATTGCCGGTACGTCCGCCTACGGTTCCTGAAGGGACTTCACGCATCCGCTTCTCATTAACAGCGGACATCACCGAACACGAAATCGACCAACTTATAAAACTGATAAACGGATGAAACAGTATTTTATCATAAAAAATAATCAAAAGCATCTATTGCTTTTCTTCGCAGGCTGGGGGAATGGATGAAACTCCATTCCTGCAAATTCACCCAACCGATAAGGATTGGCTGATTTGTTATGATTATCGTTCATTAGAGTTCGATGCCATCATCTTGCAAGAGTATTCCGAAATTACCCTCATTGCCTGGTCCATGGGAGTATGGGCAGCTTCTCAGATAATGAAACAATATCCATCCCTGCCCCTCTCCCAAAGTATCGCTATCAATGGCACTCCTTATCCTATACATGAAACGAAAGGGATCACTCCTGCCATTTTCGAAGGGACATTGCAAGGTTTGAACGAACAATCCTTGCAAAAGTTTCAAAGACGGATGTGTGGTTCAACAGCCGGTTACAAAACTTTTCAGACAGTAGCTCCCCAACGTTCCATTGAAGAACTCAAGGAAGAACTTGCTGCCATACAAAAGCAATACTTATCATTACCACCTTCGGACTTTGCATGGCAAAAAGCCATCATAGGAAAGAACGACCATATCTTCCTGCCGGATAGCCAATGGCTGGCATGGAGAAACAAAGTGGATTCTCTTGAGTATACAGAAGCCGCCCACTATCAACAAGAACTTTTTGATAACGTAATCATGCATATCAACTAATTATTGATTTATGGATAAACAACTAATTTCAAAACGTTTCTCTAAAGCCATTGTTACCTATCCACAGGAAGCAAACGTACAGCGGCAGATTGCAGATAAAATGATTCACCTGCTTACAAAACATATATCCTTCCCCTGTTCTAAAGTAATTGAGTTCGGATGCGGTACGGGCATTTATTCCCGTATGCTGCTCCAGGCTCTACGACCGGAAGAATTATTCCTGAACGACCTTTGCCCGGAGATGAAATACTGCTGTGAGGATATACTAAGAAAAGAGCAAGTATCCTTTCTTCCGGGAGATGCAGAAATCGTTCCTTTCCCTACTGGAAGCACATTGATAACTTCCTGTTCCGCGTTGCAAATGGTTCGAATCTCCCGAAAACTTTTTCAAAAGATGCAATGCTTTGCTCAATAAACAAGGCTATTTCGCTTTCAGCACTTTCGGGAAAGAGAATATGAAAGAGATACGAGAGCTAACAGGAAACGGACTCCCTTATCGTTCACGGGAAGAACTTGTAACAGCCCTGTCAACTCACTTTGACATACTCCATTCGGAAGAAGAACTTATTTCTCTTTCGTTTGATAATCCCATAAAAGTACTTTATCATTTGAAGCAGACAGGAGTAACAGGAGTAACCGGCACATCTTCCCAACAACTGCGGACACGCCGTGACTTGCAGTTATTCAGTGAACGTTACACACAAGAATTTACTCAGGGCACTTCAGTATCCCTGACTTACCACCCCATTTATATTATCGCAAAAAAGAAAAAAGTATGAAACAGAATGTATATTTCGTAAGCGGCATCGACACCGATGCCGGTAAGAGCTACGCCACCGGATTTCTAGCTCGTGAATGGAACAAGAACGGACAACGTACCATCACTCAAAAATTCATCCAGACAGGAAACGTCGGCCATTCCGAGGATATTGACTTGCATCGTCATATTATGGGAATCCCCTTTACAGAAGAAGACAAGGAAGGACTCACTATGCCGGAAATATTCTCCTATCCTGCCTCTCCACACCTCGCTTCCCAACTGGATAACCGTCCCATTGACTTCGGTAAAATCAAACGTGCTACGGAAGAATTGAGTGAACGATATGATTATGTCCTACTCGAAGGCGCAGGCGGTTTAATGGTTCCATTAACTACGGAACTTCTGACAATAGACTACATTGCCCAAGAGAATTATCCTCTTATTTTTGTTACTTCCGGTAAATTGGGAAGCATCAATCACACCCTTTTAAGCCTTGAGGCCATACAAAAGCGTGATATTGTACTGGATACGGTACTTTACAATATGTATCCCACCCCAAAAGATAAAACGATTCAGAATGATACGATGAACTTCATTCAAAACTGGTTGAAGAAGTATTTTCCGAACACGAAGTTTATATTGATTCCGGAAATAAAAGACTTATGACTTCAAAAAAAGACTAGCCTCACTATTTAGCAGGCTAGTCTTTTGTTTCTACAGACCACTTATTCGATTACCATGATGCGGTCATTCAGCCCAACCTTCATATTATCTTCTATGAACACTTCTTTCACAACGCCGTCGGTCACCGCACGAATCTCATTTTCCATTTTCATGGCTACCAACACACAGAGCGGATCGCCGCGTTTCACGCTATCACCCTTCTTTTTACGTATGTTTTCAGGATCACTCCCGGCATAGGAGCCTGAACCACCTGACGTCCCACAGCTTCCGCCCCGCTACGGGCATTGTGTATCTTTTCCATTTCTCCCTGCAACTCAATCTGATAAAACTCCCCCTTATTCATTATAGTATATGAATTATTGGAAGAAGGAGAAATCTGTACTCCATGTGAATGATGGTCGATGATGATTGAATGGATAGAGTCGCCTCCCATATTGTAATCGACCTCGTATATCTTACCGTTGACCGCAATCTTCTTGATCGGTCCGTCTTCCAGAATCTCTACCTTATATTCACTATCCGGCATATCCAGAAGTTTGGCATAATATGTAGCCAGTGTTGTACCCATAAGCTATTTCTTTTAGTTTTTAGTTTAATAATTATTGGCTGTCATTTGCAACTTACCGTAATATTTCCAGAGCGACTCTCCCACTACCGGAAGCGTCGTTGCACGCGAGGCGGCCTCCTTCTCCCGTTCGTAATGCCTTACTGCGGCAGCTATGACGGCCACCGTCGGATCAGTATTCTGCCGGCGTTTCAAATCTTCCTTATCGAAGCGTGTATCAATAAAAAGTAGTATCATATTTTCCTTCCAGAAAGGCCGCATTCTTCAACACACGCTGGTGGAAAGGAATCGTCGTCTTGATACCCAAAATCTTATATTCGCGCAACGCACGCGCCATATTCGAAATAGCCGATTCGCGGGTACGTCCCCAGCAACAGAGTTTTGCAATCATCGGATCATAATGCAGCGAAACTTCAAATCCGGCATAAGCCGCACTATCCAGACGCAGGTTACGTCCTTCGGGAGCCTCACGAACCGTAATCACACCGGGAGAAGGCATAAAGTTATTTTCCGGATCCTCCGCATAAATACGGCATTCAATAGCAGCTCCGCTAAACTTTATATCATCCTGTTTATAAGGCAGAGGATTGCCCGCAGCCACGGTTATCATATCACGTACCAGATCGACACCGGTGCATTCTTCCGTCACCGGATGTTCCACCTGCAAACGGGTATTCATTTCAAGGAAGTAGAAATTCTGATCCTTATCCATCATAAATTCCAGGGTTCCGGCACTATAATAACCGATTCTCCTACAGGCTTCCACAGCAACCTTCAGCATTTTCTTCCGGGTATCTTCCTTTACAAAGGGAGACGGAGATTCCTCAATCACCTTCTGATTCCGTCGTTGGATAGAACATTCACGCTCTCCCAGATGAACGACATTACCATATTTATCCCCCATAATCTGTACCTCGATATGATGCGGGTTTTCTATATACTTTTCGATATAGACAGCGTCATTACCAAACGAAGTCCCGGCTTCAGATTGAGACAGACGGAGAGCCGCCTCCACTTCCTCTTCGGAGCGTACCAGACGCATCCCCTTCCCTCCACCTCCGGCAAGTGCTTTCAGCATGATAGGATAACCGACTTCCTTAGCCACCGTTTTCACTTCCTCGATTCCCTGCACAGGCGCTTCTGTTCCGGGCACAATAGGAAGTCCTGCTTCACGCATAATTTTACGGGCTTCCGTCTTGATTCCCATTTTAGCTATTATGTCGGCACCCGGACCAATAAAAATCACTCCTTCTTCTTCGCAACGACGAGCAAAATCCGCATTTTCCGACAAGAATCCGTATCCCGGATGAATGGCGGCTCCGGTCTTTTGGCAATGGACAATATAAGTTCCGGCTTCAGATAGGAAGTATCTTCGGGTGATTCGGAGATACAATAGGCTTCTTCGGCATAACGGACGTGCAAAGCTCCCCGATCTACATGGGTATAAACAGCCACTGTCGAAATATTCATCACCCGGCACGTACGGAAGATGCGCATGGCTATTTCTCCACGATTGGCAACTAATATTTTCTTTATCATAATCTTTTCTCTTTTTAATGAATACTCTCCATTCTCAACTCTCCACTTCTTAAAGCGGAATATTCGAATGCTTCCGGGGTGGATTGGACTGCCGCTTGTTGGCAAAGCATCTCGAAGCTTCGCGAATCAGGCGCAAACGGGTCATTGCCGGATCAATCACTTCATCTACATATCCCAGTTCTGCCGCACGGTATGGATTCGCGAACTTTTCCCGATAGTCGTCCTGAAGTTCTTTCCGCTTCTTTGCGGGAGCCTGCGACTTTTCTATTTCTTTCTTGAAAAGGATGTTTACTGCTCCGTCCGGTCCCATTACTGCAATCTCGGCAGTGGGATAAGCCAGGTTCACATCACCACGGATATGTTTGGAACTCATGACGTCATAAGCTCCTCCGTATGCCTTACGGGTGATAACCGTAACTTTCGGAACGGTAGCCTCACAATAAGCATACAGCAACTTCGCCCCGTTACGAATAATACCACCGTATTCCTGATCAACTCCCGGAAGGAATCCCGGCACATCCACCAATGTCAGCAAAGGTATATTGAAAGCGTCGCAGAAACGGACGAAACGGGCAGCCTTGACAGATGCATTAATATCCAAAGTCCCTGCCAGTACCAACGGCTGGTTAGCAACGACTCCCACCGTCTTTCCGTTCAGACGGATATAACCGGTAACAATATTCGCCGCAAATTCCGCCTGAAGTTCGAAGAAACTGTTATCGTCAGCCACGGCCTCAATCATTTCCTTGATATCATAAGGTTGGTTCGGATTCGTAGGAACCAAGTTAGAAAGTTCCGGAGTCAGGCGAGTGGGCGAATCGCTCGTTGCTACAAACGGAGGTTCCTCCATATTATTTCCCGGCAGATAAGAAATCAGTTCGCGGATATAGTTGATACATTCAATATCATTTTCTGCGGAAAGATGAGCCACGCCGGATTTGGTCATGTGCACGCCTACTCCACCCAGATCTTCCTTGCTCACCTCCTCCTGTGTCACACTTTTCACGACATCAGGGCCGGTAATAAACATATAGCCGGAATTTTTTACCATGAGAATAAAGTCAGTCAGTGCAGGTGAATAAACAGCTCCCCCGGCACAAGGTCCCATAATCGCACTTATCTGCGGAATCACTCCCGACGCCATAGAGTTGCGGAGGAATATTTCGGCATATCCTGCCAGAGAACGGACACCTTCCTGAATACGCGCACCTCCCGAATCATTCAGTCCGATGATAGGTGCCCCCATTTGCATTGCCATATCCATCACTTTGCAGATTTTCTTGGCATGTGTTTCTGAAAGAGCTCCTCCGAACACGGTAAAATCCTGTGCAAAGGCGACATAAACCAGGCGCTTGCCGATCATGCCATAACCGGTGACAACTCCGTCTCCTGCAAACTTCTGCTTCTCCATACCGAAATCGGTACAACGATGAGTAACCAACTTGTCCAGTTCGATAAACGAACCTTTTTCCAAAAGTAATTCGATACGTTCGCGGGCGGTGAGTTTGCCCACGGAATGTTGTTTTTCAATGCGTGCGTCGCCGCCGCCTTTTTCTGCTTTCCTGTTCAGTTCTTCCAGGTTCTTGATAAGCTCTTTTCATAGGCTCTATTTAATTTAAAATTGTATGTGTGTAAAAATAAGCAGTAATAAATAGAATCATTGTCATATTGATTACACAAAGGTATTTTTATATAATGAACGCACGACATCCCGAAAATGTTAGCATTTATGCCTTTAAACATCTTTATTTATTCTCCAAGGCATCATTTTTTTTGTTCAGACAGAGACAACAAACACCCGTTCTTTACTGTTTATCGCGTATCATTTTTAATAAAATCTAGACCCTAACAAAATGAGAACAATTAAATTTTTACTAGCAGCCGGTTTCCTGCTCATGTCCGGTACAAGCATTTATGCGCAAGTACAACGGAACGAAGCCTATCTACCTAAATTCGCTATCAAGACCAATGCCCTCTATTGGGCAACCTCCACGCCCAACCTCGGCTTCGAAGTGGGACTGGCAAAGAAAAACTCACCCTCGACATATCGGGTAATTACAACCCGTGGAAATTCGGAGATGACCGCCAGATTAAACATTGGCTTGTTCAGCCGGAACTGCGTTACTGGCTTTGCGAACGTTTCAACGGAAGTTTCTTCGGTCTGCACGGACATTACGGAGAAATGAATGTCAGTAACCTGAATATCTTCGGAATGGGGCACGACCGTTACGACGGGAATGTATACGGAGCGGGTATCTCTTATGGTTATCAATGGATAATAAGCAAACGTTGGAGCATGGAGGCCACCATAGGCGTCGGATATGCCCACCTGAAATATGATAAATACGCCCGTGGCGACGGAGGAGAGAAGCTGGGACATAACAACCGTAATTACTTCGGTCCAACCAAAGTCGGTTTAAGCTTCATTTATATCATCAAATAATCGAACCTTCCAAAAACTTACAAAGATGAAAAAGAAAACTTATCTATCTATTTATAGCCTTTGCCGCCGCAATATTGCCGGCACATGCACAGAAATTTTCTGAATGATGAACTCACTCTCTCCAATGTATCGTTATGGCAACAAGGCAACTCGCTCTATGTCGGAATGACTTTTTGACATGAGCAAACTGACAATAGGCTCCACCCGAAGCCTCAGCCTGATTCCTTTATTGACAGACGGACAGCACAACGTCCCCCCTGCAAGAAATTATCGTCAACGGTAAAAGACGCGAAAAGGCCTATATCCGCGGACTAGCCATTACCAAACAGGAACCGACTGCTTTATCGTCCCTTATAACAAACGGGAGACTTTTAATTATACGCAGATCATTCCATATAAGCCTTGGATGAGCAACGCCTCCTTACAGCTCGTAGAGAATTTATGCGGCTGTGGCAATTATCAGGAGATGAATGCGCAAGAATTAATCACCAACGACGTATCTACCGAAGCCAAACGGTTAAGTGCCATGTCTCCTTTCGTCGCCTATATCCAGCCTACGGTAGAAGTTGTGAAAAACCGCAGCGAACAATATGAAGGTTCTCATCTGGATTTCCCGGTCAACAAATCAGTTATCCTTACCGACTTTATGAATAATCATACCGAACTGGTGAATATTCATTCCATGTTCGACAAGATTCAGAATGATAAGAACTTGACTATAAAAGGAATCGGAATCGAAGGTTTCGCCTCTCCCGAAGGACCGCTGGCCTTCAATGAACAGCTTTCCAAGAAACGTGCGGAAGCCTTGAAAGATTATCTGGTCAAGAATGAGAAAGTTTCTTCCAAACTTTATAAAGTGACTTTCGGCGGCGAAAACTGGGACGGACTGGTGAAAGCTTTTAAAGTCCTCGTCCATGAAAGACAAGGAAACTTTCCTGAATATTATCAAAAATACGACTGATGACGCCAAACGGAAACAGGAAATCATGCGTGTGGGCGGTGGAGCTCCCTATCGTAGTATGCTCAAGGAAATCTATCCGGGATTGCGTAAGGTGAATTGTAAGATCGACTATACCGTCGTCAATTTCGACGTAGAACAGGGACGCATCATCATTCGTGAGAATCCGAAGTATTTGAGCCTGAATGAAATGTATCAGGTAGCCAACAGTTATCCGAAAGGTAGCAAAGATTTCGTGAATGTATTCGATATCGCAGTACGTATGTATCCTACCGACCAGGTAGCCAACCTGAATGCCGCTGCCGTCGCCTTATCACAGAAAGACTTGAATACAGCCGTGAAATATATGGAAAAAGCAGACCATACAACTGCCGAATTTATGAACAATACCGGAGTTTACAATTTCCTGAACGGAGATATCCAACGTGCTATGGCCGCATTCGAACAAGCTGCCAAATTAGGTAACGAAGCAGCTCAGACGAACCTGAAACAGTTACAGCAAATATTAAATGTGAAAATGAAATAAATAGAAAAATCTATTTGCCGCATCGACCCAAGTGAGACGTTTGTTTGTTATACTCATAACAAATGAACGTCTTACTTTTTAAAACCAGACTATTATGACCTTGATTCTTGCTATCATTCCGGTACTATTATTAATCATATTAATGGCATTCTTCAAAATGCCGGGTGACAAAAGTAGTATTATTTCCTTAGTGGTAACCATGCTGATTGCACTTTTCGGCTTCACCTTTTCTGTGGACAATCTGTTTTATTCCTTTCTATACGGAGCGTTAAAAGCTGTCTCCCCTATTTTAATCATTATACTAATGGCTATTTTCAGCTACAACGTATTGCTGAAAACAGAAAAAATGGAGATTATAAAGCAACAGTTCGCTTCCATTTCCACCGATAAGAGTATTCAGGTATTGTTATTGACTTGGGGATTCGGCGGATTACTGGAGGCGATGGCAGGATTCGGAACGGCGGTTGCCATCCCGGCAGCGATTCTTATCAGTCTGGGATTTAAGCCGATATTCTCGGCTACAGTCAGCCTGATAGCGAATAGTGTGGCTACTGCTTTCGGAGCTATCGGAACGCCGGTGCTCGTACTGGCAAAGGAGACGAATCTGGATGTTCTGAACCTTAGTACCAATGTCGTATTGCAATTATCAGTCCTCATGTTCCTTATTCCGTTTGTATTGCTTTTCCTTACCGACCCCAAACTGAAATCACTCCCCAAGAATCTGTTCTTGGCTTTATTGGTAGGCAGTGTTTCTTTAATCAGCCAATACCTCGCAGCCAGATATATGGGAGCGGAATCTCCGGCTATCATCGGAAGCATCCTGTCTATCATCGTCATCGTCCTTTATGGCAAACTGACTGCATCCAAAAAAGAAAAGGCACGGAAAAGCTCGTTGAAAACGAAAGATATTCTGAATGCATGGAGTATTTATCTGCTTTATTCTCGTCCTTATTATTCTTACAAGCCCACTATTCCCGGGATTGCGCCAGACATTGGAAAATAACTGGATAACGAAAATCAGTCTGCCTATCAATGCTTCTACCGTAAATTACACTATTTCATGGCTGACTCATGCGGGAGTATTGCTTTTCGTGGGTACTTTTATCGGCGGATTGATACAGGGAGCAAAAGTAAAGGACTTGTTCACCGTACTTTGGAATACGGTGAAACAGTTGAAAAAAACTTTCGTCACGGTTATCTGCCTGGTCGGATTATCCACCATTATGGACGCTTCGGGAATGATTGCCGTTATTGCCACGGCACTCGCCACTGCTACCGGAAGTTTATATCCGCTGTTCGCACCGGTCATCGGTTGCCTGGGAACATTTATTACCGGAAGCGACACCTCATCCAATATCCTTTTCGGCAAACTGCAAGCAAGTGTAGCGGGACAAATTCATGTCAGCCCCGATTGGCTTTCCGCTGCAAATACGGTAGGGGCTACGGGCGGTAAGATTATCTCCCCGCAAAGTATCGCTATTGCCACTTCCGCCGGAAACCAGCAGGGTAAAGAGGGGGAAATCCTGAAAGCAGCTATTCCGTACGCATTAACTTATGTGCTAATTACCGGAATTATCGTCTATATTTTCAGTTAGTTCCCGAAAAGTATTTCTTTGTCGGAATAATTTTAATTCCATGAGGTTCTTCTTCAAATTTGGTGGTAAAATTAATTAAGAAAATAATAATTTGATAGTTGATAGTATTCTCCATTCTCCTCCTTCGGGGAAGGAGGAGTACCCGTAGGGGGAGGTGGTAGGTGAATGCGTAAGTCATTTATTATCAACATTGTGTATCCACCTACCACCCCGGCTTTCAGCCACCCCTCCTTCCCGAAGGAGGGGAATGGAGATACCACCGACCAGTTAAATTACCACCAAATTTGAAGAAGAATCTACATAATGAAAAAATATCTATCACGCTATCATTCATTTTAATAACCTCTTAATTATCAAAAGAATAAATATGATAGACAGTTTTTTTTTAATTTATCTATCATACTTTTATTGTAAAAAACGTATATCTATCATACCCAGCTTATACCTAATTCCAGTATAGCATTAAATAAAATTCTTTCTTTAAAGGCATAAGAATGCACGATCTATAGTAAGATAACCTATATCTGACAGCTTAACAATCTATTAGAAATAGTCGTATTTTTATAGCCCACACATGTGGGCTATACAGCCTGCATACGTGGGATATACGGTTTATACATGTGGGATGCACAGCCCGCATACGTGGGATACAAACTTAGAGCTGCTAAAGTTGGATTATCAACCCATGATAGTCGGATTTATACGGATTCATAGCAACAAAAACAAGCTATATTACGTCCCCCCATCCTTTATTCAACTATCTTATTGATGATAGATACTCTATTTTAGCTGTAAAAGTATGATAGATACATTCTAAAAAGACTATCTATCATATTTATTCTTTTGATAATTAAGAGGTTATTAAAATGAATGATAGCATGATGCATATTTTTTCGTTATGTAGATTATTTTGTTTAAATCTGTACGGCTTTGCTCTATTTTACTTCAATCATAAATGAAAGTCATTTATAGGTAATCAATATTACATAAATTCGCTACATTTGTACAATGATAATAGATAGGCTCAATACATCTTACTGATTGATAATGTCCAAACCTAAAACAAACTTACACATGAATACTGATTTTATAAACCTGACGAATGAAAACCTTACCGATGAACATTTATGTTGCATTATCCGCAGTAAGAAGTCTCATCCGGGTATTGATGCCAAACGCCAATGGCTTTCCGAGCGGCTGAGCGAAGGTCATATCTTTAGAAAATTAAATGCAAAGGCCACGGTTTTTATCGAATATGCCCCTCTTGAAATAGCTTGGGTTCCTATCATCGGCAACAACTATTATTATCTGTATTGTCTATGGGTGCTGGGTAGCTCAAAGGAAAAGGATATGGAAAATCGCTCATGGAGTATTGTCTAGCTGATGCGAAAGAGAAAGGCAAATCCGGTGTTTGTATGCTCGGGGCAAAAAAACAAAAGAGCGGCTTTCCGACCAGACATTTGCCAAAAAGTTCGGCTTTGAGGTTGTCGATACTACCGATAATGGATATGAATTGTTAGCTCTCTCTTTTGACGGAACAACACCCAAGTTTGCACCAAACGCCAAGAAACTAGAGATTGAAAACAAAGAACTGACAATTTATCATGATATGCAATGCCCTTATATTTATCAATACATTGACATAATAAAACAGTTTTGTGAAACAAATGACGTTCCTGTATCTTTCGTCCAAGTGGATACGCTACAAAAAGCAAAGGAGTTGCCTTGCGTATTCAATAACTTTGCCGTCTTTTTATAAAGGTGTTTTCGAGACAGTGTGGAACTTAACGAATACCGACTATTTAAAACGAATACTCAAAAAATAAATAACTCCGTTTTTCTCCTAATATCCTGCAAATTGATTGGTGGTTAGCCTGAGAAGCCGGAGTATAATACTCCTTGACTATGACACATGATACACCACCTCATGCGCTTCCGTCAACAAAGATATGATACGGCTATTCCAAATAGACAATCTTCACTCGTGCACCATAATCCACAACCAAGTCTATCTCTTCCCTACCAAAAAATAAAAAGACATATTTTAGCATTAACTAACTGTCTAAAGGAAATTTCGCCAAGTGTTCCGGCCAAATCGCCATTTCAGGGGAACTGTAATCCCTCTATCTTTGCATCAGAGAAAAAATAAAAAGAAGAAAAAGAATTATGAAACTAATCAAAAGTATTATGAGTGCCTTCGCTATCGTACTTAAATGCTACCACTGCTTGCGCAGGAAAACAGCGGAGAAAATAAAAAGAGTAATGAACCAACAAAAAAAGAAAATAAAATGGAAGTAATAGCATTAAATAAAGCGGATTTTTTGAAGAAAGTATATAATTATGAAGCCAATCCGAACGATTGGAAATTTGAAGGCAAACGTTCGGCAATTGTTGATTTCTACGCAACCTGGTGCGGACCCTGTAAAGCGCTGCACCCTATTCTTGAAGAACTTAGCAAAGAATATAGCGGTAAAATAGATATCTATCAAATTGATGTGGACCAAGAACAGGATTTGGCCGCCGCTTTCGGAATTCGCAGCATCCCTACCTTGCTGATGATTCCGATGAACGAACAGCCTAGAATCTCACAGGGAGCTTTGCCCAAAGACCAACTGAAGAAAGCAATTGATGAATTTCTGTTGAAACAAAATAACGAAGCCAAGCAATAAACTTCGACTTTTTTCTCGTCATGGTAGCCGCCCTCTGTCAGTCTTTTGAAGATTGGCAGAGGGCGAATTTTTGTTTTTGAACAAACTTTCCTAAAATAAAAACGAACCTTATTCTACGTTTCTGATTAATTCACTATATTTACCACCATACCCAAAGAAACAAAATAGCTTATGGATATAACAAATAAAATATAGTCAGAAAAATACACATAAATACAGAACTATAAAATACCCAAAACAAATGAAGAAATTATTTTTATTAGCAGCGGTCCTTTTTTTCTATCCCTGTTTTTTCACAAAGTGCCGACGAACGTATCGGAACACTTATCAATCAGTCGGACTGGTTCGGTCTGGAAGAAAACTATCCGATCTTAAAAGATTCCATGCAGGTTGATTTTCTTAAACTGATGTCGGAAATCATGATTGATTATAACTTCAACCGTCCGGATAAAGCAATAAGCGGCATCCGGAAACTACTTAAATCACCAGAATGAAATTGGAGGTTCAAATGTACTTGGCATGACTATACTGGCCTGTCAAATAGACGGTTTAAGGGGCAATTATGCTTCAGCAGCGCAGAATGCACAAAACATCATTGACCAGCTTAAAGCACAAAAAATGCAGAGAAAGAGGCTTATGAACGACTTGAGCAGGTCTTTTCTTTCTATAGCAAATTGAGTAGCATCCCGGCACCAAGTATCACACGACCGGATTGCGATGTATCCGTCCCTATTGAAATAGAAAAAGATAAAACTACCGACAAGTGTTGAACCGAAGGGTTGGCGGGTACAACAATTTTAATACCTGTTACAATCAATGGAAAAAAACATACCGCTTCATTTTTGATACCGGTGCCGGAACCAGTTTCATGTCCGAACGTTTTGCCAAAGAGGTAGGTGTACGTATGTTGAATGATTCGCTGACAATCAATTCAACGCTTCCCGGAGCTATGAACGGACAAATGGGAACAGTGGAGAATATGCAGATTGGTAGCATGATTTTCCATTATCCACTCATTACTGTTGCTCCGCCTAACGCGCTGGACAGTGTCATGAGGGTTGACGCAATTCTCGGCATGGATTTTATCAATTTGTTCCGATGAACTGCGTATCTATCCGAAAGAAAAAAAAAAAATTGTCTTTCCTGTATCATCTACACCGCTCCCCACTTCGGGACGTAACATGATATTGACCGACCGCGCACTGAAAATAAAAAAGCAGAGGCAAACAATGGGGGAAAGGCTCAAGTTGCACTTTGACACAGGATGTTCTACTGCCGGCTTGTATTACCGATATTATGAAGGCCATAAGTCCGAACTCGACGCTTCCGGCAAACGGGAACACATTACGGGTGGCGGCTTCAACATAGTGGTAACAAAAGAAATATTGCGCTTACCCTCCTTCCGCATAAAGGTCGGTAAAGTTCCGGTCGAATTGAAAAATCTTGCAGTGGATACTACAAACGGTGATTTCCAGACATCAGATGATGCAGGGATTATCGGTATGGATATGGTGAATCAGTTTGACTGCGTGACAATCAATCTAAAAGAAATGTTTCTAAAGCTTGAATAATATCCTTGCATTTCTTATACGGTTTTATGAAATTATCAAACGATTCGATGGAAAATGCATTAACTATATCCGACTTACTTCTCCGCAGAAAAGTGGCTTTAGCCAACAAGTCGGATATCTCATTGCAATGAGTCCTTCGTAGATATTTCTTTAAAGTCCTTTTGTTATCACCGGAAGCCCGAAGAATCCTTTCTGCAAAGTCAATGTCTTTGTTGCACCCTGTCGTGTCTTGTTATAAGTAGAGAGTGGTACATGCAATGTTTTCATAGTACCATTTGTAAAAGCTACTTCCAAATAGTACTCCTTACGTACACCGTCCGGTACATAACGCCTCTTACCTACCCGGCGGGTTTTCTTATGCGTCTCCTGATACTTCCTCTGCACTACAACTTCTTCTTCCTGCATGGAAGCAGGGTCTGCCAACCAATAGTTACCTACAAGAAACAGTGCATAACTCATAACTCCCACACATACCAAATGACACAAAAAATTAACTATTTTATTATCTCCGGCTGTCAGCCATGCCCACCTCATGTAGAAAGGAAATGTAGCAACAGCTATCATCAATGCCACTCCGACAGGTATCCACCACTCCGACAATGTATCTTCGTAAATTATATAGCCAATAACTCCTGAAATAAGAAAGCAGAAAAAGCATCAGGACACGAAGAATTTGAATAAAAATATTTTTCATAATAATACTAAAATGTATCTGTTTGCAAATATACAAAGAAAAAATTCAGGTTAATGACAAATACAGTACAAGAAAAGGCAACTAACTCCCGATACCGATGAGCAAGTTGCCTTTAGACTTATATCAGTGAATATGATATCACTTATTTCATGCTATCATAAAGCGCTTTCGCTTCTGCTGCCGTGAATGCACGATTATACACCAGATAATCATCTATATAACCATCCATAAAGTTCTCATAAGAACGGGAGCCTTCTGCCCCTCTGTACATGGCACCGATGAAATAAGGCTTCCGATCAATTGGTTTCAAACCTTTGATTGAGTGCTTCCGCTGCTTTTTTTACTCCGTCAATATATAAATAGGTGCTTCCATTGGTATGAACACATACATAATGATGCCACTCTCCGTCTGTCATGGCTTTTTGTCTTATAATCAGTCCAGTTTCCGGAAAGCCCAGAGTACTCAATGACATATCTTATAAACGGACTGGATTTTTGGAATCTAAACCAAGTCTGCTTATTCTTTCCGTCTGTACTTGCATTAGGACCGGCTCCATGCTGGAATACCCCCAGATTAGCAGCTGTTTTATTCGAAGTTTTCACCCAGAAAGAAGTAGTCACCGGAGTTGCCTGGAAATCTAATGCATCATTATCCGGCAACGACAAGAATGCATAATTCTGATTATCCTTACTTCTGAACTCAGCACAAGTAAATCCTTCCTTACGGGCAGGTGCATTAAAGTTGACATCCATATTATCTCCCAATTTAAGAATTTCCGGATGAATAGCATTGGGACCCATATCTTTACTGTCACCCTCGAACGGATAGAAAAGAACAATATCTTTACCCGGCAATACTGTGATATATCCTTCCTGTTCAGCTGTGGAAGTATTCATATCATTAGAAGCGACTAAAGTAACTTTATACTTACCGGCAGTTGAATAAGTAACAGTCGGGTTCTGCTCATTGGAAGTAGAAGGTGTTCCTCCTTCAAACGTCCAGTTCCAACGGGTAGGACGTCCCAAGCTAGTATCCTTGAATGATATGACTCCCCTTCTATAACCATACGCCGATCTGCCGTAATATCTGCAGCAACTGAATTCTTATCAATAATATTCAAATAATTCTCTTGCGTAAGCGTAGCCGTTGTCTTAGGATTAGTAACTGTTAATTTAACAGAGTAAACTCCCGGCTCAAATACTAAACTCGGATTCTGTTCCGTTGAGGTGACAGGTACGGCCTTCTGCAGGAATAAATTCCCACAACCAAGTAGACGGGAATCCTACGGACATATCTGTGAAACTAATAGATTCATCACTCAATGCCTGAGTTTTATTGGCTTTAAAAGCTACGGTGATTTCATCCGGATATACAACTGTGATATATTTCAACATCTCAGTCTCCGCATTTTCCGTCCCCCGCCCTACTCTTAATTTTACGGTATAAGTTCCCGGATAATTATACACGATTTCCGGGCTGAACAGATTAGACACACTAGGTTCTCCACCTTCAAAAGCCCAATCCCAACGTACAGGTTCTCCAGCAGACTTATCCATAAAATATACCTTCTCCCCTGCGGATATGGTTTGCTTGTCTGAAATAAAATCTGCATTCAACAGTACTTGTTCCTCGTCTTTGCAGGCATAAAAGGTCCCGACACACACGAACAAGAAATATATTATCTTTTTTTCATATCAATCTATTTTTTAATTCTACGCATGTTTTTATTGTAGCTGTGACAACTCAACATTCTGAAAAGCAATGCCTCCGATATTCTTGAAACCATATTCATATAATACTCCAATTGTACCGTCAGGATAACGGGCAATGTCCGAGTATCCTCCATAATCACTTCCTGTATAGGAATATTGCTTCTTCCAAGTTACTCCGTCATCCTCGCTCATCTTTAACGTGTTATTATTACGATTGGTCTGACTGTCAGGATTCGAGAACAGAATAATGCCTTTACCATCATCCCCCAAACCGTAAAAGAGTATGGAACCTTGGCATATAGGTTCTTTCAATGTAGTATACTTACACGAAGTCCATGTCAGTCCGCCGTCCGTACTGGTGGAGACCATCCTATATTTTTCCGTGTCAGACTGTTTGCGCATGTTCAACATTAAATCACCGTTACTTAATTCAGTCACAGTGCTTTCATTCGTATAATCCACGTCCATAATACCACCCAAATGCCAAGTTTCTCCCTTATCATCCGAATATATCACATGAGAACGTCCCGCACCGGATGTAGTGGTATTATGATTACACGGCACTATTCAATTCTCCCTTTATGCGGCTCAAACTGTTTCACTATTCCATGGCAAGGCCCTGTAGCGTACCATCTATATTTGTCAGGAGTTACGGAAGCAGTTATGTCCTTTTCTTTCGCCCATGTCAATCCTTCGTCATCCGAATAAGTTACAAAAATTGAATTAGTTCCTGTTGCACCCGGATTCCAGCAAGATAGTAAATGATACGATTGATATCCGGAAGATAAACAGGTACTTGATTACGACAACGATTTTCTCCATCATCCTTGACTGTTATTAACGGCCCCCAAGTTTTTCCTTTATCAGTGGAACGCTTTAACACGATGTCGATGTCCCCTTCATCTTCAGGACCATTGCGACGTCCCTCGGCAAATGCCAATATTGTACCGCTGTTAGTAATACCATCGTGGGGATTCTAAAATAGGCATATCCTTCCCTATTGATGGAATAAGGCTTGCTCGTGGGAACCGGTAAAGAAGATATGCTCGGCTCCACATCATTACATGCCGTCGATATAAACAACAGGCATACCCATGCAAATATTAAGTTTAAGTTTTTTCATTGTTTCTATTTTTTAATAACCCTCAGTTTGTTCCAAAATTAGGGATTCAAATCAATCATCTTCCTCAAAATCGGGAAATACAATGGAGTAGATTTACCAACCAAATTAGGAATATAACTATAAATATCAATGGTACCCGCGTGATGTGCCCGCATCAGATCAGGCCAACGCTTCAACTCGAAACACAATTCCCTGCCGCGTTCGTCCAATATCTCTTTCTGGACCACTTTCTGGACCGTACTCCCGGTATACGCTCCGATTCCGGCACGATTACGGGTAGCGAACATAGCATCAATGGCTTTTTGTACATTGTCACCACCCAGATAACACAACAATTCCGCTTTCAACAATTTGACTTCGCCCAAACGATAAACCACGATATCATTATCATAATAACGGTCATCGGTATAAGCTTTCGTCCCCCGAAATTTGTTCTGTGAAGTGAAAACTACCGCCCCTTTTGAATTTATAGCATTGATATAAGCTGACGAAGCCCGGTTGTCCTTGTCACTGAAAAGCGATATCAGACGGGGAGACGGAGCATACACGTGACGTGCGATTGTGGAGTTAGTGTATGGAATGTCTTCTTTGTTCACAATATCGTTAGTCAGCAGTCCGGCTGCGGCAGACATGGACAACGTAGACATATATACATATTGTTATATTCATCTTTCTTCAGATAAATAGAGAAAATGATTTCGCTGTTCTTCTTGTTTGCCACATCGAAAATATCCGCATATTTATCCAACATACTCACACCGCACTTTTCCACTTCTTCCAATGCAGAAATCGCATCTGTCAAGTCATTCTTGTCATTACTCCGCTGAACCGTATATTTCCATGCCAGCGCTTCCGCTTTCAGACATAACGCAGCAGGTCTTGAAATCCGATTCTTATCCAAAATATTCGTTTCCGGGAAAAGATCGATGGCAGTCTGAACATCTGAAAGAATCTGTTTCATCACTTCTGAAGCCGTACTACGCGTCGGGCGTGACTCCTTATCATAAGATTCTGTCGGATTTAAAACAACAGGCACGTCCCCCCACATCTGAGTTAAAGTAAGATAGGCTTTTGCCCTAAAAGTATATGCCTGTGCCAAGATACGTTTCTTTTCATTTTCCAGTGTAAAGTCAATTCCCGGAGCATATTTGATTATCATATTGCAATGATGAATGTTCTCATAGAAAGTACGCCAGTCCAATCCATATTCTTCATTCAGTTCATGCTGATGCGAACGTGAAACACCGCCAATCACTCCCGATACCATAGCATCTCCACGATCTTCTCCATACAGGGTAGTACTGGTCATTCCTCTATAATCCGAATAAAGACCATTCAGGTAGCCTTTTACGTCAGATTCCGATTTCCAGTAATTTGCCATAGTTATTTCAGAAATAGGATCTATCTCCAATATAGATTCACAACTACCTAAGGTACAGGCAGTCATTATACTAAACATTATTAATTTAGCTCTCATCATCGTTTACTTTAATGTTACATTGTAAATTTTACAGAGAATATAAACTGACGCGGACGGGAATATTTACCGGCATCAGCACCAATTACTTCAGGAGTAAGTCCGTCATAAGCAGTCCAATATCTAAATTATAGACAGCTGCCGTCAAGTCCAGCGTTTCAATCTTAGCGGCACGCAGCCACTTGGTACGCAAGGGATATGATAGGGAGACTTCACGAAATGCCAGATAATCACCTTTCTTTATATACAAGGTGTTGGCACTGCCACCACTAAAACCAATGGTAGAACTGCTCGGACGACCATGATTACGCTTTCCGTTATCCCAGTCAGACTCTACATCATAACGGGGAATAGAAGCTATATCACCCGGTTTGTGCCACATCTTGCTACTGGCCACATCATGAATCGTTGCAAAGTTATTCCGTGAATTTGCGTTCGCCTGTGCCCTGAAATGGTTATCAATCACATTTCCCAATGAGAAGTCCGTGGCAATCCGTAAAGTAAAATTCTTGTAAGTGAAAGTATTGTTGAAAGACCCCCATCTTATCAGGGTGAATATATCCTACAAACACCATGTCTTTGGAATTGATGATACCGTTTCCATCCACATCACGCCAAATGGCATCACCTGCACATTTCCCTTTACCCAACCAACCGGAAGATACTCCTTCATCATAAGGAGCGTTGGCTGCATCTTCATCTGTTGCATAAACCCCGTCCAACTGATAAGCAAAACGGGAACCGAAACGCTCTCCTTCCGCAAATCCACCTACTTCAACATATTTTCCCAGTTTCGGGTCAAAAATGATTCCGCCGCCGGTACGATTCTTATCTGCGCCATTATTGGGTAACTTGCCGATAGTTGTTCTCCAAATCGAAAAATTGGCATCTATATTCCAACGGAAATCATGGGTTTGTATGGGAATCGCATTAATAGCTATTTCCACCCCTTTCGTGTTCAAGGAGCCGAAATTGGACTTGATTGAAGCAAATCCCGTTTCCGACCACAAATTCTCGTTCAGTAAACGGTTCGTTGTCTTTTTTTATAATAAGCGTCGAAAGACAGATTAATACGGTTATTCAGGAAACCGGCTTCAAGTCCCAAATCGGTAGAGGTTGTTTCTTCCCATAACAAATTGCGGTTCATAAGCACTGTATTCAAAATACCGGCTTCCCCTGCATAGTTTTTACCGGCTTCATAAGAGCCTTCCGTATTTTCCAGCAAGGTTGTCATATCCCGTTTTTCCCCAGCTGGCTCTAAGTTTCAAATTGCTGACTACTTTCGATAAGGGTTCAAAGAAAGCCTCACGATGCATATTCCATCCGGCAGATACACCCGGAAAAGCAGCAAACTTATGATTGGCGGCAAAGTGAGAAGAACCATCATAACGAATACTTGCAGAAAACAAGTATTTCATATCATAATTGTAATTGACACGCCCGAAGTAACTATTCATCTTCTTCTCTTCAAAAGTGGAAGTAGTCTTGGCAGATTCCGTCGCAATACCGTTCAGCGTTTCGATATAATCTGATGTTCCGCCATAACCGGAACCACTGAAACGATACCAGTTATCATAAATATAGTTACCACCGACCATCAAATCCAAGTTATGCTTATCCTTTATTGTCTTCGCATAATTCAAAATAAGATCATATTGATAATGCAGATCCATATTATGCGCTTCGGACACCGGTCTATTCTTCACCACTTCATTATACCTCTCGAAGTTATGGTCTTTACCCTCATTATTGGTATACGAGAACATAGGTTTGAGATGTAGCCCGGGAATAATCTCCCAATCCAGTTCGGCAGAAAGATTGATTCGGCTCACTCTGTTTTCTTTCTCCTGATAATAAACTTCGTGCAGACGAGTACGGAACGAACTTGTCAATTCACCCGGTGCCGGAGTTCCGTCTTCATAATACTGGCGCACTGTAGGCGGCATTTTGGCAGCCCTTGACATTACATTATTTTCATTAATGCCCGCAGTCGTTCTCATAGAGTAGTTTACCATACCTTTTACAGTAAGGTTCTTACGAATCTTGTAAGAAGCATTTGTAAGAAAACTCCAACGATTATAATGAGTACCTACAACAATACCATCTTGAGTGAGATATCCCAAACTCATATAGTAAGTCGCTTTCTCGTTGCCGCCACTGAAGTTTATATTAAAATCATGGTTGACTGGCGTTTGAAAGAGATTATCCTGAAAGTCCGTTTCCTTAAAAATCAACATCTTACCGGGATTTGCCGGGTCTTCCATCATCTCCCACCCCTGATTATACAACAGGTCTTCTACATATCCTTGACCATAATTGGCAATGTAATCATCCAGAAAAGCGG
>VOFK01003439.1_pt1 | contig 32235 bp, 37 predicted proteins | sample 5384121 | NCBI WGS metagenome assembly VOFK01 (sample SAMN12384730, study PRJNA508395) | human gut metagenome | isolation source: healthy gut J | host: Homo sapiens | reverse complement strand
ACACAGTGATATTCCACCTGCTCCATAAAATCGGCAAGGACCTAAACGGCCTTTGAAAGCCCGAGATACTATCCTCCATCTCGGAGGGGATGCGGTAATACTCCGCCGCACAGCACCATACGGTCCTGTTTTTGCGAATGGAAAGCAAATTTCTGATTTTGCTTTCCTTATGCGGATAGAGCTTCAAGAGCTGCGTTTCCGTCAGAGCGTGGTACATGGAAACATCCCGCAAAATACCGGCTGCTTCGCCCATAGATCTGTTCCCTCATTTTCATTGAAACATCTCCTCGTTATGCGTATTAAGGCAAATATAATTGCCGCACTGTTGGCCGTCTTAGGCCTTATGCGTCTTAAAGCCGTATTGTGTACTTGGGATTAGCTTGGATTTTGCTTTGTCGCGGCACGCGAGCAAGCTCTGCCATTCCCGTCCGTGGTGATCAGATCCTTTTCCATTTGGCTGCATTTGATCTCCACGCGATATTGTTATTGGTGCTGATAAGGGCGCTGCCGCGTTCAAAGCTAAGTGTAATTTCCATCAGCTCAGCTTCGAAAGGTGCGGGACACCTTGGACACGCTGGGCTTCCTCCTCTTCCAGATTCAGCAGGATCTTCGTTTTGCTGTTGTTGATGATGCCCTTGCCGTATTTGCCGTCGTCCAGCGCAAAGAAGTCATTGAGGTCCTGTGTGCGCAGACAAGGCTGCCGCCATAGCCCGCGGGATCGTCTTGAAGCTCCAGAACGGATTCGGCGGCCTGCCGGTTGCTGCGCTGGCGCCGATGAGCTGCCAGCATTCGTCGATGAAGATGGCCTTTTTCCTCCGTGGTTCTCTTTTGCCTTATCCCACACAGAAATCATGGGGGCACGAACATTCCCACCGTCAGCAAGGTCGCCGGTCAGTTCCGAAATATCCAGAACGATATATTTATTATCGAGTGAAACGTTCGTCTGCTGGTTGAACGTCTTGGCAGAGCCGCTGACGAGCCGGTTCAGAATGTTTGCCAGCCGCAGTGTCGAGGAAGATTCCTTGAGTACTGCATAGAGATCGCCCAGAATCGGCATTTCGCGGTACCGCTCCGGGTGCTTAGGGTCGCGGAGCGTGTCATTGTCGTGCGTAATAACTTTTTGGCACGTAGGTGCGGATCATGGCTTCATCGAGAAGCTGCCGCTCCTCGTGATTCATGTCGCAGGGATCAGCAGGCTGAAAAAGATGTGCAGCCGCTGGATCTTGGCGGCCAGCATGGAGTGCTCGACAGTAGTGCCGTCGAGCTGCTCATCGACCGAGCGGTCTGTCTGTCGGATCTCCATGACGTTGATGCAGTTGGGGGATGCAGGCGAGATCTGGATGAACGCACCGCCGATGTTGGAGCAGGCGCGATGAAATTCGTGACCTTTGAGCGGCGCGACGATAAACACCTGGATACCCTTACGCCGCATCCGCAGCGCCATGAGCTGCATGGTAAAGGTCTTGCCGCTGCCGCTCGTGCCGAGAATGGCGATGTTGGCGTTTTTGTAGATGCGCGAATCAAAGATGTCCACGATGATGAGAGAATTGTTATGCTTGTTGACGCCGAGCAGGATACCGTTGTCGTCACACAGCTCATACGCCGTGAACGGATAGCAGTTTGCTGCGCCCAGCGTCAGCACATTCCGCTTACTGCGTTCAAAGAGCGATTTATCCAGCTTCACGAGCGGAAAAGAAGACCGGAGCGCCTGTTCCTGACAGAAATTGCAGCTCTGCACGTTCATATCCTGCGAAATGAGCAGCTTTTTCATCTCCGCACATTTCCAGTCCAGATCATCGGGGTTGTCCGCAGTCACAGTGATAAGCAGATTCAGATAATAGAAATCCTCGTGATTGCTCAGACCATCTTTCAGGAAATAGCCGCTTCGGATGGCGCTGTCGAGATCGTCAAAGTCCGTGTTGGTGTCGCTGGTCTCCTTGATCTTGCTGCGGTTGATGCGAAGCTGCTGCCCGATTGCGGATCATGCGATCCTTTGGCTGGCGCGTCAGAAATACGTCCAGATCGATCCCGTCACCAGTGCTGACCAGACGAGCCAGCCAGCAGGCACCCGTGCTTTTATAGCCGTCCGAGGGGACCAGAAGATAAGCATAGTATAGTCCGTCTATACAGATAACTCCCATGGCTGAGGTCGATCCGCTATCAGGCGCATAAAACTCATTGACGGAATTGTATTGGATGTCCCGTCCGGAGGCCATGTAGTCCGCCAGAACGGACTTCCCACCCGCTGGTAGAATGGCTCACTGTTGGCCCTGCGGCAGATATTATAAAGGATCTTTGCCGTTGTCCTCATCTTCGGGGGAAATGACTTCATTGCCGCATTGCCGCAGATAATTTGATGTCGCGTGCGGGCCGTTTGCAGAGAAGCGATTGCATCTCTTCCTCGTGACCTCGTTTGGTGCCGGGCAGCGGTTCGTACCAAATATGAGGAAAAAGCGTCTCGTGATCGCCTCCCGGGAACCGAGCTTTCGAATGATTTCAGAACCTTTGCAGTAAGGCGCGGCAATGCGGGTCCCGCTTCCTGAAACCCAGCTCCTGCGGACGGTATCCAGATGCCGGTTAATATCCGGCACGCTTTTGTCAATCGCCTTGAATTGCAACCTTGACCGGAGCACATAGGAAATAAAGGAGGAATGATGCCCGCTGTTCTCGCACTGCGGAGCATGTTGACGGGAATCAATTCTACAACCCTTTGACGTAGCGGTGACTTTGTGTAAATGACGCCGTGCTCAATCTTTCAGGGATATAGTCCGCCAAGGCATTGAGCGGCTGAACAGATTCTTCCTCCTGTAAAAAGGTCTTGAATCGTGTCAACGCTGCGCTGCTTCAGATCGACGGAAAGCGGCCGCGGCTTTGGGGAGCGGAGGATCTTCTGCTTCTGCGGCCGGTTTTTCGATGCCAGCCCAACTTGGCAACAGTGTTTTTTCGTTTTGCCATCCCCGCGTCCCGTCGCGTGACAGGATTCTGCGGTTGGGCAGAAAGCAAAACAGGCGGATGAAAGCGGACAGACTCATGCCGGATACGCCGATCAAGGCGAAAGCACCAGCGGCAGTGCCGTCAGGTATAAAAAATCACGACGCGGACGGTGAGGAAAACGGTGAAGGCGCAGAACCGGCACGCCGACCGCGCGCCATGATGACCGCCTGATCGTATTGCGGGTTTTCAAAAGCCCGCCGAATAGCGTACCGCCCTCCACATAAAGTTGGCGGAATTATGTAAACTTCAAATTCTTCCGGTTTCAGACAGCCTCCTTACATCCGATCTTTCCGTTTCGGCGGATCGGGCATTTTTTTGACGATCTCCTTGTGAGGTCGATCCGCCGTCCGGCGCGGTAAAGGGTGTCTTTATCACGGTGTCGGCGGCATACTGCTTGTACCACTGGATACCATCGGCAGAGAAAACCTTTGGTGTTCACCGTCCGGTGCCGCGTACTGACCGGTGTGGTACATCCCAAAATGCCCTCCGATGCTCCGGAGAATACCAATGCCGGTGATACGCCCGCCACCGATTCAATATCGGAATAGGATATTTGCGAGGGGCGGCATCCCCTGAAGCAGTAATGCCCATATGGGGAGGACAGCGCCTGTGACGCAAACTCTCCGACGTATGGACGGTAGAGTGCAGGTCTCCGGCTGCGACCATACCGATCACATCATTTGGCAAACGCCCACCCTCCCAGCAAGGAATTGGCAAAAGACGCCCACCAAGCCCGACAAATGCTAGACTTCTGTGGTGAAGTGAGGAAAACCGAGGCGGTTCGTACTGGAGCGACTTTACTGATGGGTCACGCCCATCTGCGACTTTTGAGAAGCGCTGCTGCGCGTCTGCTTTGTCTGATGGAACAACACTTGCTCCGTGGCCTACAGTACGCGCAGCCAGACGTGATGGACGAGGATGCTTTTCGCGTTGTTTGTGTTGCGGTTCTTACGGCGTCATTGGTGATTTTCCGACTGACAACGCCGGCCAGACCACTTTGCAGAAAGCCGGAAGATCCCGGAATGCGCGCGGCTGGAGGCTCTGGCAAAGTTCCCCTACAACTTTTCCAGCCATGCCGGCAGCGAGGGTTGGCCCTTTCGAATGCCGCCAGTATGCCGGAACCGTTGACGTTCAATGTTGACGCCGATGCTTTTTGCCATGAAGCTGTCACCTTTCTGCGAAACCTTGGAGAAAGTCGACTCGGCAGAGAAACCAGACCAGCACATTTGGCTACGGCCTCGCGGGAGCTGCTGACCGCTGCTTCAACATCGCTTTCTTCCAGAGCAAACGCGGTGGTACCGCCAAGGTGAGCGCAAGCAAAAAAAGAACGGTGCCCAAAGCAGAGGAATGATTTATGATATTTCGTGATAATGACCTCCCTATATGGGAAAGTGGATTTTGAACAAATGTGCCAACCATCGTAGCAGACACCATGTTCAACATCAACAGCAGAAATATCTGACCGCCAAACATCTGGCACCAAGCTTTTGAAAATATTTCCGGTGGATTGCGAGGCCCCATGGCGAAGCGGGCTACCGGTGCCAACTTAAACCCGCCTCAGGCAGCATACCGCTCTGCCGCTTCAAACAGCAATTTAATGTAGTTCCACGCGAGAATCAGCGTCAGAATCAGGATTGACGCAACGCCGCCGTTGGCACAGAACGCCGATGATGGTCAGCAGGACAGAGATTGAAGCTGGCAAAGTCCAGAGAAGGGAAGCTCTGGAGACAAGATCCACGCATAGGGGGGTTCCACCTATCGTCAACGCAATGTTTACGATTTCATCCGCGTAGTTTACGCAAGTACAATGAACAGGATCGCTTTGGCGGTCAGCCTGACCGGATCTTCCGCTTCAATTCCCAGCCCAGTCCGTAGTTCTTGAGAACAGATTCCAGAATCCAGCCTAACAGGATCAGCCCGATGGCAAGTGCCACCAGAAGGCGATACATGGTTTCCGCTGCGGGGAAAAAATAGCGCAAGAAATGTTCATGTCGTTGTTCAATGCCCCAAAACAGTGTTGATCATATCCAGAACCATACATGATCTGCTCTGCGATCCACTCTACAATACCGTCTAAAATTCCCATGGCTTTTTTTACGGGGCGGTCCACTGCCCACCGCTGAAGAAGGGCGTAACATAGCTCATAATGAAGCCGAGACCGTTCAAAACAGCCCATGTGATGATGATTCGCTTGAGCCAAGCCCGGCTTTCATCCACGGTGCGGCCGCTGCGGGGAAAATTCATCATCAGCAATGCGACTGCAGGCCGTGACGATGGCTGCAATCGTGGAAATGCCGAGGATCTGTTTGTGGGCATCCTTCATGATCTTCGCGGTTTTTCCCACACGGTTTGCGGCAGATGCCGACAAACAGGGATAAACTGTCCGGGTGGTGGTCAAAATGCTGCATACAGCCCGACCGATGTTGGTGTGCGAGTTTTTCCGCTGCGGGAAACGGACGCTTGTGATTCAAATGACTACCTCCCTCGTTGCGTGCTGAAAGCGAGGGAAGCCACCGACAGAATCGGATGCGCAGCTTCATTGGCCGCAGAAACGCAGAAAAAAGACGCACATCAAACATGGCGTCCTTCTGTGGCTGCTTTCGGTTTGCGTATAGTTTTTGCTATTTAGTTTAACATATGGGAATTTTGCATTCAATAGCAAAACCCTTCCAATTTTCTCCATTTCACCCAAAATAACTTTCTGTATCCGGCGGGAAAAACAAATCCAGTATTTTCAAAGATCTGCTCGGAAAACCCCCAGAGAACAGAACTTTCAATGCCATTTACAGCCTCTTTCCGCAGGCGTAATAGGTGCTGGAACTGATGTCCCGAATGTGAGGCCTGAGTGATCTCTCGATACTCAACATTTTTCAGCTTCTGCGGAGGAAAACAGTAGTACAAGATCAGTGAGTACACCTCGCCGCCTTGGTGACGTGTGCAGGAGAAAGATTGACGAATTTTCAAGCAGGGTCAGCATTTGTAACTTCGCTCAATGCACCTGGCATGATTTTCGATGTCCGTGCCACCGAATCTGCCCCACCCTTGGGACGGACTCCAAAAAAGTCTTCAATGCTGCAATCATGTCAATGCGAAAATTGGATTTTCACTTGTTGGACCGAAACCTCCAGGCTCCATATCACATCCCGATATTTTTTGAGCAGTTTCAGGTGTCGATGGCGGGGATCCTCCTCCGGCCGCTTTTCAAAACTCCTTTTTTGCCATGAGATCGCACACTCCTTCCACTTTAAGCGCTTAGGGGTAATCGGACAGTTCAAACCGATAACGGACTGCCGGCGCCGCAGCAGCACTGATCCCGCTGAGATAGTGCCTTTCTCTATTTCTACCGTGCAGTCGTCGGATAATGGATATAACATATTTTAGTTTTTGGGCATGAAAGGCAGGAAATGCCTTTGCGCTTCAAGGGTTCGCAGCACCCTTTCCGAACGAAGTACAGCATGTGAGGTTTTGAAACGCTGGAGAGTCCTTTTGAAACGCAGATTGCTCATCAGAAATTGAAACCGGACTCTGGCGGAAATGGTATCCGGCACGGATACGCGAAGGTTCAGACATATAGCAACCTCCCTCTTTGTCTATCATGACATCCGAAATTTGGAACATGGTTGAGAGATAATTCTTTAGGTAAAATTACCGTTCCGCTGCGGCCTGGGAAAGTCAGCAGAGAAAGATGGTCAAAATCGGCCAGTTTTTGAGCAGCCGCCCACGCTGGAACGGGAGATTCCCCAGCGCGGATAATTCGCTGTAATGACGAGCGGATTCCGGTGCCGTTTCTCGAAATACGCAACTGGCCCGATTTCAGAGCCGCGTACTTTGCTGATCCTTATAAATTGCGGAGATCCAGAGATCCAGAAGGGCATCCATCTCAGACGCGCGTCCAAGCGGAAATCAATTCTGTGGCTGTTGAAACAGGATGAAGAAAAAAGCCTGAATCTTTTGGCAGGGGCAGTTAATCGAGCGCGGTGTTGTTGCGCTGCCAGTCTGTAATGGAGAACCCATACAATATGCCCGCGACCAAGGGGGGTAATGAGCTGCCGATCCTGCAAGGATTTTAGGATCGCAAATGCCTGATAATGGAAAAACGCACGCGAAACCATTCCTGCAATATCGGTGATAGAGCAAACCCATTCACCAGGATAGACCGTAGCGAAATCCATCTATGCGTCGGTAAGAGGTCCTGAAGCTGGACATAGGAGCAAAAAGAACGGTATAAAAGACCGGAACATCCGCCTGTGCGGAATGCCCCGGGTCTGCAATCAGAGTTTGTATAACGCCGATAGATTCGGCATCGTGTGGATAACTCCACGATCTGCCTGAGTCTGCTGATAATTCTTCATGTAGGAAACCTTTTGAGCCGGGATACATCAGATAGATTGTATCCCGTGCTAAATGGTAAGTTAGAAGCGTTTAGATGCTAAAAACCCCTGCTAAACGAACTGGTTATCATGATGGTATTGAAGAAATCGTTCCGGCAAGTTTGCGCAAAGAGCATTGAAAGGGTATGTGATAGTGCATGGAACTTATTTCACGCAACTATAAGTGTTTATGACATTAAATTGAGGTTTGGTAGAGAGTCACTCAGTTCGAATCTGCCCAGCAGCTCCAGAAAAACACCTGAAATCTTCGGATTTTGGGTGTTTTTCGTTACAAAAATGCACTTTTAGGTATGGGTCCAAAATGTGGGCCAACCGCCTGACCCACACCGTGACCCACACAACGAAATGCGTAGAAAGATTTAAAGAGCACCGGAGAGGAAGCGTTTGCCTTCTCTCCGGTATTTTGCTTCCTTTTTCTGCTTACATGACCTGAGCCATGAAGCTGCCCATCGTTTGCGCTGCCTCATCTTGTTTCTGCCTTGTTGCGTGGGTGTAGGTTCGCAGGGTGAATCCCGCGTCATAGTGTCCGAGCATACTGCTGACGGTTTTGACGTCTACTCCGTTTTGAAGCGCCAAGGTTGCGAAAGTGTGTCTGAGGTCGTGAAAGCTGATGTGTGGCAGCCCGCGTCCTTCAGGATCTTCTTGTGCAGATTTACGACAGAGTCTGGGTAGTACATCTCACCAGTTACCGGCGAGGGGAACATGTAGGGATTCTCGGGATGCTTGCCGTGTTCCGCTATCAGCAGATCGACAGCATCCTGTGGGATACTACTTTTCTGACCGAAGTCTCCGTTTTGGGACGGGAGAGCGTCAGTTCGCCATTGGGATTTTTGACATATTGCTTGCTGACGGAGATGGTTTTGTTTTGGATGTCGAGGTCGCTCCAGAGATGCGCCGTGATCTCGCCCTTCCGTAAGCCCGTGACCAATTCCAGATAGAACATCGGGAGGAGTCCACGGGCATTTGCTGCATCGTCCAGATATTCTTTTGATGTGCTCCGGTGGAAGAATCTGCATTTCGATTTTTTGGTACCTTCGGCGCGATGCAGTCCTCGGTCGGATTGCGTGGGATCAGGCGTCCTTGACCGCCCGTTCCAAGGCACTATGCAGCATGAGATGTAGACTGCGGACCGTGGTGCTGCTGAGCCCTGGGTTGCCGTGACCGCTCTTGCGGTCGATGCGACCGTTTTCCATCAGCTCTTTGTAGAGCTTTTGCAATCGCGCGAGTCAGTTTGGTGAGCTTGATATTGCCGATGCGGGGAATCGTGTATTGTTCGACCATCAGTTGGTAGCGGTTTGCTGTTGAGATGCGGATATTCGGTTTTGCGTAGATCTCATACCAGCTTCGTAGCCAAGTGGCTACGGTATACTCATCCGCGCGGCTGACATCGATTCCTCTGGTAGCCTCCATTGCGGCACTGAGCTTCGCCTTGCATTCCGCCTGCGTCTTACCAAGTACGTTCTTGATGATGCGTTTTCCGCTTTCAGGGTGGTAACCTGCTGTGTAGCGTCCCTCCCAACGACCGTCTGCGCGCTTGCGAATGTTGCCTTCGCCGTTTGCACGTTTTTTCGCCATTTAGTCCTCCTGTTCTGCCGGATGGCAGATGTGGTCTTCTTCCTCTTTCTCAAAGGAGTAGAGCCCATCTGCCTCCAGCTCTTTCGCCATGCCCCACGCCAGCTTGAAGCCTGCCGTGAAGCTCATCAGCTTGGATTCAACCAGCAATGTGTTCTGTGCGTCCAACAGGCGGAGCAGCTTCTCCGCGCCCTGCGGCGTCCATGTCCCGCTGCAGTTCTTCTTGGGCGTATTTGACCTGAGCGTCCAAGTCTGGATGCGGCTGATGGTCGAAACGCTTTTGCAGAGCCTTCATGTAGTCATACATTGCGGCACCTCCTTTTTTGCAACCACAACACATACCACAACCCGGCTCACAAAGCTACTGTTTTCCGAAATGTTTCTTTGACTATTGCGGCGCAAAAACTGAACACCTCGGCTCACTTTACATATGGAATTTCATTGAAAATCCTTGTTGCTGCTCCAGCTCGTGATCGTCCGGCTTGTGACCGAGGGCGACGCGCTTTTGCCGCAGCCGCGCCAGCCGCTTGCGGTCGATTTGAACACCGGTGGCAGCGGGAGCCGGGGCGTTGTCCCGGAAAATATTTCCCATGTGGTAGAGCAGCCGGGTGGCTGCCAACAGGACGGAGGGCGGCTCCTGTTCGCCGCGCTCCATGCGTTTTATGAAAAATTCCGCGTAGGCGTGACCGTTAGCCCGCGCCGCCGCGAACCATTCGTAGGCGGCGTCCGTGTCCTCCAGAACGCCCTCACCCATGAGGGTCAGCTTGCCCAACAGGTATTGTGCGTAGGCGCTGCCATTGTTCGCGGCCTGCCGCAAGTATGACACTGCTGTTTCGGTGTCTTTTGGCGTATTTTTGCCGCTGAGATATTCCTTGCCCAGCCGGTAGGCGGCGTAGTCGTTGCCGTTATCAGCAGAGCGTTTCAGCCAGTAGATGCCCTTGGCAGGATTATGAACGTCAGCATCGTCGGAGAGATACAGCTTGCCGAGGGCGTACTGTGCTACGTCCAAGTCCTGTTCGGCGGCGCGTTCCAACAGCTTTTGCGCTTTGGCTGTGTCCGGTATCAGCAGCCCGCCGTCGCGGTACGCCGTGCCGATGATGTACTGGGCGTAGGCGTCGCCTTTATCCGCAAGCTGCTCCAACTGCTCCGCCGCTTCGTCACGCTCCGCCAGAGGGAAACTGTCATCATTTGCCACGCTTTGCAGATCCTGACATTCATAGCTCATGCCATAGGCACTGATCTGCTCGCCGTCATCCTGCATTTCCTCGTCCTCAAAGGAAAATCTGTTCATGCGAATATGCTCCGCCTCACGGATGACCGCGTTCTTGATCTGGCGAAATTCCTTTTGCTGAGACAGCTGCGGACGCAGACGTTTCTTCCCCTCGGAATAGTAGTCCTCCACCTGACATTGCAGTTCCCACCATGTCTGGTAGCACGCATTCACAATGGGCAGACGCACCATTTGGTCGACGATCTCATCCACCAGCTTCTTCATCGGCTTTGGCAGATAGCCGTAGGTTTTCTTGCCGCCGACCTGACCGAGCTGCCGAGACAGTTCCCAGATCATCTGCTCCGCTTCCGGGTGGATGCAGGTCATTTCCCGCATTGCCTTCGCCAATTCCAGCATGGCTTTCCGCGCTTCTGCCACCAGCTCGTCTCGCGATTTGCTTTTCTGCTCGTAGACGTGCAGCAGCTCCTGTCGGAAAATCTGATTGGTCAGCGTGGACTTGATCTGCCGTATCCCATCTTTGGACAGGTATGCCTGATTGGGCTTCGCCGACCATGCCATCATGTGGACATGGGGATGATTGCCCTCGTCGTGGAATGCCGCGTACCAGCGGAAGTCCTCCGGCGGTATCTTCATCGCCGCGGCGATATCATTGCGGTGGGTACGCAGTAATGTGCGCCATGCCTCCGCGTGGTTATACCCAAGCCGCGCCGCGTCCTCCCGGTGGAGGGAGATGATGTGCGTCCACACGTTGCCGGTGTAGTGATCCAGTTCATCCATGACTCTGTCCAAATCCACGTTGTCATCGTCACCGAAGAGACCGTGTTCCCCCAGCCGTTCCGCTCTGGGACGCAGGGCGATGTACTTGGCGTAACCTTCCATCGAGGAGAGCCTGTCCCAATTCGATTCCAGCGCCAGTGTGATGAGCGCGGACGCGGTTGCTTTTGTCGGGTGTGAGAGTAGTCCTCGTACTCCATCAGCTCTTTTGCGTCAGGAAAATCCTTCACCAGCTTTGCGATGAGCTGCGTCTGCTTTGGTGTAGGCGGACGGTCATCCGGAATGATCTCTACCCGCTCCCGCGTGGCGATGTACTTCAGGTAACCGCCAGCACTTTGCCCACGCCGCACTTGATGTACGGACTCTTGACGATCAGCCTTGCCATGCTTCGCTCTCCAGCTCACGGAGCTTCTGCTCCATCCGCAGTTGACCGTTAGTGCGCTTGACGGCGGCGATGCTCTTGGCCCGTTCCTGCCGAAGCACCTCCTCGCTCACATTGAGACTTTGCAGGAGGATGGACATTGCCATGTCCATCTCAACCGCCTGCTTGTAGAGCAGCGACGCGATGCGATCCTCGAAGAGCTTCAACCGCGCGTCGATGGCGGATTGCACCGCACGGGGCAGCGTGGTGCTTTCGCCTGCGGCAAGCATATCCGCATAACAGTTCACCGCCTTTTCGATGAATTCATTTTTGCTGCGGCAGTTATCTTCCTGATACCACCGCTCGATTTTTGAGGCTGTTTCATCCGTCATGCGGAAATTCAGCCTGTTTTCATTTTTGCTCATAATTCCCTCCAATCTGCCGTAAGACGCCGTCGAAAAAGCCTGTTGATTCATCGGCCTTTCACGGACGTTAGACGCCAATCGTACAAAAAATCTTCCGAATAGACGCCACAACCGCCTGCGCTGAACACCTCCGTCAACTGCCCGCACTGCGGGCAGAAGTGATTGGGCAGAGCGTCGGTTAAGACGCCAGCCCTTTATCCTGCTATAAATAAAATCCTCCGATAATCACCCAATCTGCCCGAAGTGCGCTGAAAGCTGTCCACTGTACAGTAGAGAAAACTGCTCCGGCGGTTTCAAACCGCTTTTGAAGTCGTTGCCACCGTCGTTCCAAAGGGTATCTCCACCCCACCCCTATCGGTAGGAGCGCACACAGCGGCTTACACGCGCAAACAGGGCGTGTTTCAGATGGAGGGTGGTATCCGTACCCTCAGTGCGCTTTGCGTGCGGACCGGAACCTCTGCGCGCGCAGCGGTCAGGAGACCATACTTTGCCATCTTTGCATGGACCGAGAGGACGTTGAAGAGAAGCAGAGAGCCTTCGGAACGGAGACGCGCATCGTGCGTGTCTCTGTTCCGAAACCGCCGCGCGTCCCTGCCGGTTTCTTGCGCTGCACCGGCGAGCCTCGGGTTCATTCGCTGCGACGAAGGGCAGAGAGGAAAATTTGTTAACGTGTTGTGATTTTGTTTGTGGTGTGAGTTGTGGCTGCGGTGTAAGGGATTCTTCTTTGGTTACAGCGCTGCGTTTTTGGAATCGCTGTTTGCGTCGATCCATGCGAGGAACTTGTCTTCGGAACGACGATCCGACTGCCAATTTTGAGCGCGGGGAAGCTGCTGCTTCGTGCCAGTTCATAAGCACCGGCACGAGAGATGCCGAGCACAGAAGCGACCTCGGCGACGGAAAGCATCAGCGGCAGATCATCATAGCTTATATAGGCGGAGTGCTTCATTGCGTTCTTCCTTTCCTCATGCTCCGGACAGCAGATCCATTGCGGACAGCTTGCGCTGGACTCGCTGCCGCTCTGCTGCGCGCTCGACCGCAGATAGCGCGCGTGAAAGATTTCTACGGCTTCACGGATCGGTCGGAGGGTGTAGCGCAGATTGCCGTTCTTCTTGATTCCGATTTCATTAGGACAGAGGTTGGCTCAGTATAGATGAGCCCTTTCTCCGCGAGCGCGTCGACGTATCGCATGACCGTATTCTTTGCGCGGCCAACGGCGTTGCCGATGGTGGTGTAGCTCGGCCAGCACTGGTAGGAGCTGCGGCTTTCGAGACATCGGAGATAAGCATACACGGCGATCTCACTTGCGTCCAGTCCGAGCGAGAAGATCTCATTCGGCATTGTAAAATAGTTTTTGTTGGGGAAATGACTCATGGTCTGTCCTCCTATTCGTCGGGATGGAAGAATTGAATGAACTCCTTTTGCGGAATGGACAACGCCCAATTCCTTGAGCTGCTGATAACGGATCAGGTCACAGACGGTGCGCAGACTGATTTCCGCGTACTCCAACAGCTTATCGGTCACCAACATCTGTTGGTAGGTGTCCAGTTCAGTCGGCTCATCCGGTGATCGGAAGAAGGTGAGCAGTTCATCTGCGGTTGGAATGCTGTCCGGTGCGTCGTGCTGTATTTCCTGCCGGATGTAGTCGATGACCTCCTGTTCGACTTGAGAGGTCAGGGAGTGCAGTAGTTGCTGCTTGTTTGCTCGAATGGATTCATAGTTATACACGCTCCTTTGTGTTCGGGTGAGGCGGTAAGGCTGCGGCCAACTCAGCCAACTCAGTCGGAAAATTTGTTCTCACTGATAAGGACACTCAGAGCGCATTTGTAAACCAAAAAATAAAAATTTTCAAAAAACCGGGAAGCCCTGTCATGAGACAGAGCTTCCCAGCTTTTCATGTAGCTTTTTCAGTCGCTTTGATACCGCCATTCTGGAGATGCCATAGATCTGACCGATCTCCTCCATCGTCAGCTCACCGCTGTAACGGAGTGAGAGCAGGTTCTGACCTTGCACATCCAGTTTCGCAATGGCTCCCCGCAGATTTTCAAGCCGGAGGTTCCTGAGCACCGCATCCTCCACGGGACGCTTGACGCACTCCGAACCGGACGGCACCGTTTCAAACTCACTTTTACTCAGGTGCCTTGTGTCCTGTTTGTCCTGCGCCTGCTGCCGTTTCCGATCCTGCTCAAGGAAGTCCGCGACCTCCTTTGGCACTGATACTTGCTCACCGTTGTAGATAATAACGACATAGTCGTTCATTTGTGTCCTTTCCGCTTTCAACGGAAAGGTACACACCCGCGCTGCCGGTACAGCGCCAAAAACTGTCGACCTTCATGGAACTTCCTGCGTACAGGGTGGTCATAATGCCCTACGGGGTCCATGAATGTCTGAGGTCACACTTACGGTGTGGACCTCACCGGAAAGCCGCGAGATTCGGCTTTCGCCTGTTATCAATATAAAGTGAACGCGGGAGATTGTCAAGGTAAGGCAACTATACTTCTTAGAACTTATACTCTTGCTCCAGCGCGGCAAGCTTGAGGCAGCAGCAGAAGACGGCCATCGCCTGCTCAAGCTCCTCGACCGGGGGCAGGAGACGGGGGCGACGCGGATGTTGCTGTCAAGGGGTCGTGGCCATAGGGATAGGTCGCGCCCGCGCTCGTCATCACAACGCCCGCCTCCTTGGCGAGCGCCAGCGCTTTGGCAAGGCCAGGGGCCGTGTTTACGGAGACGAAATAGCCGCCCTTGGGCGTGTGTGCCAGCTCGCAATGCCGAGCGGTGCGATCTCGCGCTCGAGCGTTTCGATGACCATGTCGAACTTCGGCTTTAAGATCTTGGCGTGCTCCTTCATTAGCGCGAGCGTGCTCCTTTGTTTTGCAGGAACTTCACGTGGCGCAGCTGATTGATCTTGTCAAAGCCGATGGCCTGAATGCCGATGAGCTTGGTCATGCTTTCCATGTTGGCTTTCGCTGCACGCAAAGCACGAAATGCCCGCCGGGGAGCGTGATCTTGCTCGATGGAGGCGGAACTCGAAGACCATGTCGGCGTTGCCGTACTTCTCGCACTCGCTCAGAATATCCTGAACGGGACGAACTCGCCGTCGAACTCGTGGATGCAGTAGGCGTTGTCCCACATGAGCAGGAAGTCGGGAGCCGCGGGGCTTCATCTTCGCAATGCGCTCGATGGTCTCGTCGGGTAGATGATGCCGTCGGGGTTCGAGTACTTCGGCACGTTCCCCCTTGACGCTCGGGTCCTTGATGAGGTTTTCGACAATGTCCATGTCGGGGCCGTTTTTGGTCATCAGGATGGTGATGAGCTCAAAGCCAAAGCTCTCGGTCTGCTGAAGTGGCGGTCATAGCCCGGCGCGGGGCAGAGCCATTTGACGCTCTCTTCCTTGCACCACGGCTTTTTCGCTGTGCAGCAGGCCGTGGGTGTAGAGCCTGGAGACAAATGTCGTACATGAGCTGGAGGCTCAATTGCCAGCCAGCGAAGACCTGAGAGGTCTTGCAGCCGAGGATATCGGCGAACTGCACGCGCTCTCAAGACCCTTGAGCTCGCCGTAGTTGCGGGCGTCCACGCCGCTGTCCACGCACTCCTCGGCGCTGGTCAGCGCGGTCAGGATGCCGCTGACAAGGTCGAGCTGCTGCTTGCTCGGCTTGCCGCGCGCCATGTTGAGCTTGAGGCCCTTGCGCCTTCCAGCTCGTATTCGGCGGACACCTTGTCGTATTCGCTCTTGCGATGGTTGGTCGCTATTTCAATGCATTGCATTGTAGTCCTCCTCCTTGCTGGCTTTATTGCACTTATAGGACACAAAGAGATTTTCGCCTACTGATGGGATCGGCCTGCTCATAGCCAAATGCAACCGCAATTACTGGCTGAAAGTTATCCGGCAGGGCAAAACGGTCAAGAAAGAGCTTCCTCTTTGCGCAGGGCGCGAACAGGCATAGCAAAAGCACTTCCAAGCCCCAATGCTGTGGCAGCCAATGTGACATTCTCTGCGGCACATCCCGCATTCAAATATGGATTTTCGGGAGGATCGAAGCATCTGGTCTCACAGAAATCAGCAAAACGGCCGGTGCATGATACAAGGGGTGCGACTTGATTGCTCCTATAACACGCCGCAGCGTGATCCCATGCCCTCGAAGTTCAAGATCGGATAAGTGAAATGTGGATGTGATCCCGCTTGTTGCAAGCAACCGGCGCTACTTTGCGCAGAATGCAATAAGATTTCAATTTTGCAGCTTCGGGTAGCTTCGATCTGTCGTACCTTCGGCAGGAGTAACGCCGATTGATTGCTTCCAGTGTTTCCATAGCCACAGTCCTTATCTGGTGTATTTCCTGCTTGATAAAAGCATATAGCTCGTCCATATATTGAGAGAGACTGCTGATTTTAACATATTCGCATTCTGTGTGGAAGGCGACTCCATGCGGACCAAATAGTACAGTTGGGATACTCAACTCGTTGTAGAGAAATGTTACCGTCGCTTTACGCTCTGATTGATTCGAAGCTCCGGCGTGTGCCCAAATTGCTTTCGAAGCAGAGATGTCAGACGCTGCACATCCGACTGCTCAGGCGAAAGTTGATAAGCAGGGATAGCTGGGGATCTCGCGACAGATCATCAAGTTTCCGACGCAAACTCTTTCTGCATAGATACGCTGGAGATCGTCAATAAAACTGTCGATGCTTTCCGTTGGAAACAACTGTTTATTCATCAGGGCACTGCATTTAGATGGAATGGTCAGGCTATAGCCCGCATAGTCGCTTTCAATTTCCAGACAGCAGTAGGAAGCACACACACCATTGGCATATAATGGCATATATTTTTCTTGAACCGCTGTAAGAAAGCGAGCCATGCAGTCGATCGCATTGATACCTTTTTCCGGCGTGGACGCATGGCCCTCTTTTCCTTGAATGTGCAGGGAAAGAAGAGCCTTTCCGGTTGCGCCGATTACAATGTTGTCGAAATGCGGTTCGCCCATGAGGAAGAAATTCTTTTTTTTCTCAGAGCGTTCTGCTGCTGCATTAGTTTCACATAAGCATGTGCTCCAATGGAGTGACGCTCTTCGTCGGAAAGGCCAACAAATTCGATGTCGGCATCAAATGAGGCGTTTTCTTCTTTGAAACGCCTCAGAGCACGGTGAGCTGCGCGGCAAGGCCGCCTTTCATATCAGCCGCACCAAGCCCGTGAAGCTCATCTCCGCGTGTGCAGAGTTGATAAGGATTGGTCTCCCAACGGGGGGTGGGCGGCACCGTGTCGATGTGTCCGCCGAGAATCAGCTTTTTTCCTGCGTACTACTATTCCAACGGCCGATGACATTGTAGCTTTTTTCCTCTACATGCTGAAGCTGTGTTTCCATCGACAGCTCTTCGCGCAGATAATTTGCAAGAAACTCCGCAAAAGCCTGTTCATTCTGCGATTCGCTGGGGATTGCAACCATCTGCTGTAAAAGGGCAATGCAGTTATCTGCTTTCATTTTTGATTTCTCCTGTATGCGGCAACTGAGCGACGGCTCCGCTTCAAGGTGATAAGTCGAGCTGCGAGTTCCGCGCACCCCAATGCGACAAAAGCCGGGTCAATAACCTTAACGCCGCACTCCTTTTCCACTTCTTCTCCATACTGTGCAATCCCCAGACAACCCAACACCACTGTGTCTATTCCATCCTCAGCAACTGCTTCTGCACAGACCTTTTTCAAATAGACACAAGTCGCATCCGGATCGTCCGTAGTTCTGCGACCGGTATATTCAGTGCCCGGACAGAACTCAGTTTTTTTGTGTGATCGGGTTTTTGCATTAATCTTCGGTATGTCCTCGAAACATTACCTCCACGGTCGTGATAACGCAGAACTTATTTGATAATATGTCTGCCGCGGCGAGCGCACACTCTCCGGGACCAATCACAGGAATATCAACATTCTCGCGAAGCGCTGTTATGGCAAGGTCACTAAAGCAGTAAACGACAAAAGCGTCATAACCTTCTCTTTCCGCGCGGATGGCCTCCTGCAGGAGCAGCGGACCGGCGAAGACCTCATCGGTTACAGACTCGATGGACACTGGACCGCTTTGGATACAATCGACCGAGATCTCCGTTTTTCGGTCGAGACGCAGCCCGGGAGAGCATTGTCTCCCGGGCATTAAGCGTTTTTCGATCCATTCCGCTGTTTGGGATCAAAACTTAATTCTCATCTGTCTTTTACTGACCTTTCTTGCTGATGTCCCTATAAACCGTCAAGGACTGGCAGTGAGGATCTCCTTCGAGAATGTTCTTAACAGGACAGAATTTTACGTTGAGCTATATCCTTCTCGGATGGCAATGTCGATCAGGCAATAAATATGTCCGACTTCAGCCCAGTTTTTTTTCAAGCCAGACGGTTGCAAATGTACAACTGTCCGTTACATTCATTTTCATATCATTCTCATAGCTGCGATGCAGATCCCAACCTTCCGCGATGGGGATATCGTAAAAAACTTGTCCAGATTTTCTAACGTCAGCGGCAACCCAGCGTCCAAAACATTTTTTGCAATGTTCCTGCCGCGTTCATGACCGAACTCAATGATCGCTCGCTTGAAAGATTCTTTTAGCCTCGTCACCAAAGTCTTCGATAACTGCTTTGGTCAGATGATAATACATGTTCGCCATAAGAACGGACATATTACGAACTGCCTCACCGATCGTTTTTTTACCTGTGCCATAGTGGATCCTCCTTATAATCAATATAGTATAAAGGTATTGGTAGTGCTGCCATCAGACGATGTGGAGAAGCTTGCAGAGATTATATACCGTCACAGCCAGAAGACCTGCACAGCAAAGGCTGAGGAGTATATTGTTGATCTTGCTGGACTTGAATTCACCCATTTCCTTGCGATTAACGATCATAATAATCAGAATTGCCAGAAGAGGGCGTTAATGACGGCGCAGATGTTTGCAATCAGCAGAACCTGTGTGGGAGAGCTAGAGCCAAAGATGAAGGCGGTCAGAGCCCGAGAGCAAGAATGATAACGGAAAGCCACTGAACATCCTTATCCTCCATTTTTTGCTTCACGTCCAAATCCCGCAAGAAGCAGCGTCGCACCCATCTGTGCACTGACAAGCAGAGAAGATGCGGATGCCGCCAACAGACAGATGCCCAGTAAATACGGGGCAGCAGCACCGACAATGGTCTTGAAGAGCATTGTCAGGTCGTTGACTTCAGAAACAGTGATCCCCTGCGGATAGAGAATCTTGGCTGAGGTCAGCAAGACAAGAAGAACGATTAGGGCAATGGAACCGGCACCGAGGATAACATCCCACATCAGAGTGCCGTTCTTAATATCTTCAGTATCCCATTTTTTCTCCTTGCTTAGATGTGTACCATAGACAACGCCGGAGATTGCTGCGCAGGAGCCGATGAATGCAAGGGTGGTGAACAGCGCGTTTTTGTCAGGCAGACTGGGAACCAAAAACCCCTTGGCAACTCCACTCAGAGACGGACCACCGGCAGCAATCAAAGCAATCAGAAAACCAGCAACCATCAGAAAAACACATATTTTCATGCCCTTTTCCACGCGGTTGTAAATGCTCCTTCCGAAGATGAACAAAAGACAAACAAGCGACATAATGACACCGCCAATCTTCCAGTCAAGCCCAAAGAGCAGATTGATAGAAATTCCGCTGCCGGAGAAGTTGCCACCCCCGTACGCAACGCAGCCAAACGCACAAACGAAACCCGCGATAGCGCACAACGCCTTGCCATAAAATTTGTTGATGCAGTCGAGAATCGGCATTCCCAGAACAACTTGGGCAGTATATGCCGAACGCATGTAAATACCGCGCATGAATAGTGCCAGAATGACCATCCAGATCATACCGTATTCATAGCGCGCACCGAGGATTGCCGAGGTGGTTACCGTACCGGTACCAACAGCAGCTGCTGCCATGATAATGCCGGGGCCTGTTTTCGCCAGAATGTCTTTTGCTGTCAACTTGCTTTTTCTTGGTCTCGTTTTCCATGGTATCTCCTCCTAAAAATATTTTATCTCTTGGATGTCTTCATGTAAAGTGTTGCAAACTGGCTGATGATATACAATGCGTCATTGATGCGGTTCTTTTTTTACAAGCTGTGTCTTGATAAGCCCATACCCAGAGAAGCGGGATCCAACTTGACCAAGCGCTCAAAGTCCGCAAACAGCGGGATGGGATAAGAGAGACTTGTGTAACCATAGCTGTCCTGTGAATACTTGTCTGCGCATGTCATGGTTACATTGGTAATCTGGCGGGCAACCATCTTGACGAACTCGTTATAAAAGCTTGGCCTGCTCGTTCGAGAGTCCTTCTTTCATTGCCTGAATCTCATTTACTTGATGTTCAACGGTTTTCAGGTTATCCTGCAGATCGGTGAAATCCATGTGATCGCCAAATTTATCGGCAACCTTTTTGGACATTTGCGCGGAAGACGGAGATCTTGTCACTAAAATCATATGGCAGAAGCTTTGCTGTCGCCAGATCATAAAGGACCTTGAGCGTTGCTCTGGTGTCCTCCCTCCAACGCCACCGGGTCGCATTTGTCTTCCCCATCCTCGATGGTATGATTCCACCAACCGAGTGTTGCACCATGTGCGTGCTCCATATATTCTTTTGAAGGATTTTCTCTGTGTAGAGGAAACGCCGATGCCCATAAAAAACTCTGATCGCCGATTTTCTTGAGTGCCATGGCGCGCAGCTCCAGCTCGGGGAGAACTTCGTTGATGTTCTTCTTGGCTAAGCCCAGCAATTCTTCCGATGCCTTGATCTCGTAAAGCTCTGTTTCCTTTACACCGGTGGGGTCAATGTGCATGTAGCAGACACAATGCTTGTTGAGGTTATCCCAGTTGTTGTCAACAAACCATGTGGAGCCGGCAGCTTGCAACCTCGTGGCCGTCCCAGAAAACAAAATACACATCGCGGTCGAGTTCCTGACGGTGTTTGCTGAGGATTCGACAAATCTCCAACGTGGTCGCATTACCGGTTGCATTGCAGGTCACGCCGGGTTTCCAGGCGTCCAAGTGGGAGCAGACCAGCAGAAATTCATCACTGCTGCCATTGCCGTGCAGAATTGCTGTGGGTTGGTGGACGATGCCCAGGTGCGATCGGCGATGGCAGTAACCTTTTACCTCAACTTTTCGCCCCTCCAGGCAGAGCTGCTTGAGTTTAAGACCAGCACCTCTCGTTACACCAACACCAACAATTTCGGGAATGCAATGAAAATTCGCCTCGGTTGGATTTCCCACACACCTTTAAGCCCGCGGCGGCAAATAACCTCTTCATCATTGCCCCAGTTCATGCACATGATACCGGCAGCACCCATTTCATAGGCGATACGGGCCTTTTTCCGGTACAGGAGGTGCGTAGGATACCTCAACAAGCACCATCTTTACCCGTTACATCGATATCCTTTGTAGGCGGCATAGTCGCCGTTGCCAACATAGATCAGTTCGAAAAATTTCACCCTCCGGTTTGGTTGCACGAATATGGGCGCAGGGCAGACTGTCAATTTCCATTTCCGGTTCTAAAACGGTGACCTTGAATATGGATCTTTTTTTCAACTTATTAGAATCAATAGCATAGCGTAAATCATGTCCTTTTCTGTCAGCTACATATGTAATCAACTTTTCGGAAGTACCGTCCGGATTACCCAATAACCGATCCACAGTTTTAATGATAACCTTAATTAAATCAATATTTGTCCATTCATTGAAACCACCAATATTATAAGTCTCAGCTATTTTTTTCCTTTATGAAAAATGGTATCAATAGCACGTGCATGATCTACTACATACAACCAATCACGTACATTCTCACCCCTTACCATAAACCGGTAAGGCTTTACCATGACGGATATTATTAATAAAAGAGGTATAAGCTTTTCGGGAAATTGATAAGGCCCGTAATTGTTACTGCAATTGGTAACAATAACAGGCATTCCATATGTATCATGAAAAGCACGTACGAAATGATCACTACCAGCCTTGCTAGCAGAATAAGGACTATGTGGCTGATATTTTGTTTGTTCAGTGAAGAATGTTCCGTCAAAATCCTAATGCACCATATACTTCATCTGTTGAAATATGATAAAAAAAGTTTATGATCATATCCCGTTTCTGAAGTTTCCCAAGCCAACTTAGCTGCCTGTAATAATGAAAGAGTACCCATCACATTCGTTTTGTGCAAAAAAATAAATGGATCTTTAATACTACGATCAACATGGCTTTCTGCTGCCAAATGTATCACACTATCAATATTATACTGTTTAAAAAAGCTGTATTATTCTCTCAAAGTCACAAATATCAGCTTTTACAAAAAGTATAATTCGGCTGACCTTCAATATCTTTCAAATTAGCTAAATTTCCAGCATAAGTCAACTTATCTAAATTTATAATATGATACTCAGGATATTTATTCACAAATAAGCGAACAACATGGCTTCCAATAAATCCTGCACCACCAGTAATCAATATATTCCGCTTCATCTTTCTATTTCTCTTTTAATTCATCTATTACATTCATCAAGTATTTCCCGTATTGATTCTTTAACATCGGCTGTGCCAATGCCATCATTTTTTCAGGAGTAATCCAGCCTTTCCGAAAAGCAATTCCTTCTAAACAAGCTATTTTTAACCCCTGACGTTTTTCTATCACTTCAATAAAATTACTAGCCTCTGATAAAGAATCGTGCGTACCAGTATCAAGCCATGCAAAACCACGTCCTAAAAGTTGGACTTTTAATTCTTTAGTATCCAAGAAACATTGGTTTACTGTAGTTATTTCCAATTCTCCACGTGCAGATGGCTTGCTATTCTTTGCTATTTTAACCACTTTATTGGGATAGAAATAAAGGCCCACTACAGCATAGTTTGATTTTGGGTGAACAGGCTTTTCTTCCAATCCTAATACATTACCGTTTTTATCAAATTCCGCAACTCCATAACGTTCGGGATCTGATACCCAATAGCCAAATACAGTAGCTTTGTTTTCTTCTTCAGCCATGCGTACAGCTTCTTTTAGTATATAAGTCAGCCCCTGACCATGAAAAATATTATCTCCTAGTACTAAGCAAACCGAATCATCACCAATAAATTCCTCTCCAATAATGAATGCTTGCGCAAGACCATCAGGCGAAGGTTGTTCTGCATATTCAAAACGGACACCGAAATCAGAACCATCACCTAATAATCGTTGAAAACCAGGAAGATCATACGGAGTAGAAATTATTAAAATCTCACGAATACCTGCAAGCATCAAAACCGAAATGGGATAATAAATCATCGGTTTATCAAATATGGGAAGAAGCTGCTTACTAACTCCCTTGGTAATAGGGTACAAACGAGTACCAGATCCACCGGCTAAAACAATACCTTTCATTTTAATATAATCTGTTTAAATGTGTGCGCTTATCTCTCACTTTATCCCACCAAAGATTTAAAGCAATCCAGGCTACAATATCTCCTATCAATATCACAGTATTATTCACCCATGGTATCAATAAAATATTTTACAGCACTAAATGCACAGGATATTAATATTATAATAATCATAGCTTTACGGGGTGTAAATCCCATTGCCAAAAATTTATGATGAATATGATTCTTATCTGGTTCAAAAGGGCTCTTTCCATTACGCAAACGTACCATTACCACACGAATCACATCAAAAAAGCTGGAATTATTAGTGTACTAAAGGCTATAAGAAAAGTACCTTTGGTATTAGAAATTACCTCAGGATTGTTCTGACTATATTTGATAGCAAGAAAACTTAGTATATACCCCAAAGTTAAGCTGCCGGTATCTCCCATAAATATTTTTCCGTGCCCGTTCTGCATTACCGAAAACATTATAATAAAAAGAAAGGAACTAATACACCTAAGGTACTAAACGCAAGCATACTATACATCCACAGCCCTTTTCTATAAACCAAAAAGGCCAAAGACCAAAAGCGCAACACTACTCAATCCTGATGCTAATCCATCAATTCCATCTATTAAATTAATAGCATTAGTAATGAAAACAATGGTCAATATAGTAAAAGGAATACCAATCAATTTGGAATTGCATATATTCCCAATAACCCATATAAGTCATTTATCCAAAGCTCTGCGATAGAAAAAAAACAAGCACAGAGAATTTGTATCACAAACTTTTGGCGATAACGCACTCCAATAAGGTCATCTGTAATTCCTATCAAATATAAAAAGAGTCAACCCACAGACTAAAAACAAACATTCCAATAAAAAACAAGTTGCATGTAAATCTGAAATATAATATCCTGTTATAGTACGGAATGCCAATACCAAACAACAAGAAAATAATATCGTTGGAAAAAAGAAACTCCCCCAAACGTGGAATGGCACATGTATGGATTTTTACGTTTATCTGGTATATCAAATAATCTCTTTACGAAGAGAAATTAGTAATATGCGAGGTATGACAAATAACGCTATACAGACAGAAATAACAAAAGCTAAGATTATAAATATATAATTCATTCGAATAATTATATTTCATGAATAAAGTTTAATATTAAGCCCCATTTAGTTGATGCAATAATTCATTTTTTATACAGCAACTTGATTTTCAATCTTTTTCCACATACCCAACCGGCATATCCGCACAAAGCACCCCAACATATTTAACCGGACGGCAATCCCTCCCTGCCATCCACCGTGACAAGTCCTCCCTACAAGACCAGTCAAAGGACCTTGACAACACGTACTTTTTTCACCACGTGCCAAAGGAGCGCTATTCATACAGATTGCCTCTTCGGAATAGTCGAGCATAAAACGGAAACGGGCCATTTGTTCATCAGGAATGATAGTCGGACTGCTCTCACCGCGCATTACCATATAACGACTAACGGTAGAAAAGGAAAGAACCTCTTTGCGTTCTTTAGGATCAGCATGTACAAAAACCATCATGGGAAGCAACACGGATTCAACCACTTTACGGCGGTCACTCCATTGATGGACTTCTTGCTGGACCGGTACAAAATTTTCAATCCCCATTTTGTCTAAACGCTCGGCTACCTTCTTCTCATGATGCATACGGACCAGAGCGACATACCAGCGTTTAGAGTGTGCTACGCCTTCCCCTGTCCCAATTTTAGGCCCAGCACTTAAAGTTTCTTTCGTTAGAATCATACTTTTTTACCCCTTAAGTTTCCGTTACTTCTTAGGTAACGGAAATTATAGAGTACTGGACACCTACCACAAAAAGAAGAAGAAATACGTACGAACAAGGGAGTTTAGATACATTTTGCCTGATATACAGAGATATTTGAAAAGTATAGGCAGTCGAATTCATAGAACATGAAATAGGAATGTTTCATGTCCCGATACATTTTTACTGTATATTTAAATAAAAAGAGAAAAAAAAGGAATTTTGCTTGTATGTTATTAACAAATTTGTCTATATTTGCACCGAATAATTTCCGTTACCTAAGAAGTAACAGCTGCGTATTTAGACTGGTTATCAAAGACTTAATATACTTTTCAAAGAATTCCCCTATAATTCCTGACGTAAGAATAATTCAGTCGATTTACTTTGGTACGCTCATTCAATTCAAAGCCTTTCAAGTAAATTTGTGTTGTCTTAATAGATTTATGCCCCAATGACTCGCTAATCATTTCGATAGGTACTCCCCTCGTATTTAGCGGTAGTTGCCCAGGAATGACGAAATGTATAAGAAGTCACGGATGAATGGATACGTAATTTTTTAGCTAAACTCTTCAAATCATTATTAAAACGACGCAGAGTGGATTGATATTCTATATATGCCGCTTCCCCATCCCGTTTATTTTTTCCACTTAATATATAAAAAAGATAATCCGGATGCTCGGGGAGAACAGCAGAATGCGTATTACGAAGTCGGGAAACAATACATGAAGCCGATTCTAAGATTTCTATACTCATTGGAGTTCCAGTCTTGATACGGTTGTACTTCAATATATTCCCCTCCAAATTCGACTTTTCCAGATGAGCAAGATCGGCGAAAGGCATTCCGCAAAATAAAAATAACAAATTAGCGATGGCTTGCGTCCGGCGAAGTTTTTCGGACTGCGGATCTTTATAAAGCAGCGTGTGTAATTCGTTTATAGGAATTGCTTTTTTCTGACAGTATCTACTCCGGTAAAGACATCACGAAACAAGCGATGAATATAAGGAGCCTGATGAGTATCTACTCCCTTTATTGTATATGCAACGTAACATTCGCATATAGGTGGAAATCGTGTTCAACTTCAAGCGGCAGGACATCAGATAACTGCTATACCGCTTCAAGTTCTCACGAGTAATCAAACTGAATGACACACATTCTGTTCCACAAAATATGGTGAAAGAGCGAAGTGCATTCTCATAAACATGTGCTGTGGCATAACGCCCTTCCTGACGCAAACAATTTATATAATTATTTGCACATACGGTAAATCCGTCTTTTCTCATAATTTACTTTCTATATTAATTGATTAAAATAAGTTTGATATTACGAGAAATAGAACGAATTTACAACAAAGAAGGTGATTTACGGTCGTTTTCTTATAAAGTTTTTAGTAACCTATACGATTTAATACTAAATTTGGCTATTTATCAGAAAGTGATAGTGCAAGAACTTCCCCATTGGATACTGGTTTTGTTTTCCGTATTCCACAAACATTCACGAGCCGTTAACAAGCATTGATCCACATCCATGGTAACTACAATAAAGGAAAGTAGACGTTCGTCAGAAGAAGAATATTCACCTTTCATAGGGGAGTCCACCCGGAAAACAGGTAAATCAATTGTTCCATTTACCCCATTCCAGGTATAAAATTCATTGTAATTCTTATCTCCATGAAAGTAAGCCTTAATCATAGAATGAGAATGGATAAACTGCTCCAGCTTTTCCCAATTCTTTGTGGCTTTCTTTTTTTGACATCAGTCACCAGACAGGTATCTGCCAACAAATTCTGAAACTTATCTACTGAATTGATCGTATGCTTACCGTTCGGATTCGTAAAAAATGCTTGGTATCGGCAATGGGAGGATCGTGGGTGAATAAAATAACAGGAATCGTAATCGTATCGGTTCCTATTTCCTGATCGAACCATTGACGCATATATGCATCAGGCCACATTCCCATAAAAACAAACCGTACCCCGTCCTTTACAAAGGAATAATGCACCTTATCCGTTTGATAATTAAAAGTCTCCACCGTACGTTCCACCGCAGGGCGCATCATCCGGTTGAAAATACCGGCAGCACTGGATGCATCTTTTTCTGGAGATAAAACCTTGGAATAACCTATCGCATTAGAAATATCGTGATTACCCGGTACCAGATACAAAGGAGAACTTATCGATGAATCCCAATCACTGCAAAATTGACTCCATGATGTAGTAGCAGATTGAACTCCTTCTTCCATCCGATTGGCAATATCACCCGTACAAACAACAAAATCAGGAGAACCGAATTTTATTCCTGCACCCACCCCACTATCTTCCGGCAGCCGAGTTTCAGAAAGCAATTTGAAGGTTGCCAACATAGCACGACTTACCTCATCACTTCCCACTTCTTTTCCCCGAAATTCACGTTCAAGACCATAATGTACGTCTGAACAATATATAAAACGAAGAATTCTTCCTTCGTCTGCTCCGACAGCGGTGCAGCTAAAAAGAAGAATTCCCGTAAATAATAAAAAGGATTAGCTTTCTCATTCCTTACAATTATAATCTTACCATTCTATTTTTTGTACTTAGTCCGGCAGTGGTGCTATTGCTCTCACCTTGAGTGGCTTTCATCATATACCATTCAGCACCGTTATCCTTACGGGCATACGCCATTCCCTCTGTTTCTCCATTGTATTTAGGTGTTTCTCCCCAAACCTCTTCACCGGCATCCGTTAGATTCTTGAATACGTCTATGGCAGTTTCTTCCGGTGAAAGAAGCTCAATCTTCACAGATTTTTTAGCGGAGAGTCCACTTGTAAAGCCTGTAGAATAATCCGCTTGATCCGAAAGAAGCACTAAAAAAAACCATGAGACTGTATTTTAGTCCCTTCGGGAGCTATATAAAACAATATCCCCATCATCTTTTTAATCTTTACCCGGTTATATCCAGTTCACGACCTGTACTATTATACAACTCAATATATTTGGATTTGTTACCGGTCAACTCATGCAGCACCAATCCAATATAATCAATACCGGAAGGTCCTTCAGGTTCCGTAATTTTATTAGCTGTTCCTTTAGTAGCTTCCAATACAACAGTCCATTCTCCCGTACCGTCAGGAATACGTGAATAACTGCCTCCCACTTCATGTTTACCTCCATCACCAAATTCCGCATCCTTATCAAATTTGTCTATATCTTTACCAGAGGGCATTTGCAAAGTGATAGAAACAGATTTAGTATTTGAGATTCCTTGAGTAAAATCAACGCCTTTGACTTTCAGCAAATATGCTTTACCGGCAATGGCTGCCCCTTCCCCAAATGTATAAATAATCTCCGAAACACCTTCTTCATCAGTTTTCACCAGTTTAACGCCATTGAGATTAATTGTTGTATTGAAGTATTATAAATCTCAATCCAATCTTCTTCACTTGCATTCCCATCGTTTCCACAAATTTCATTCAATACCAATCCTGAATAATCAATATCAGTAGGAATTTCCGGTTCCGAGTCATCTTTACACCCAACTAAAGCCAAAGCACAAAGTGTGCTCATCAGCAAAAAACTTTTTCATAATCATCTTTTTTTAGTTTATATCGTTATTCGCGTTTAAAAAGAAATCATTGTACGCAACTGAAATACATTAAAATCGATTCCTAAAGGCATTAGTTCACTTAAAGGTTTGCCTCCTTTGGTAATTTGTCCTTTAGAGTCGGCATATTTATCATTATTCATATAAATGTATTTCAGTCCAATCACCACATTACGTACAGGATACCAGTTCAGCGAAGCAGAATAGCTGGTTGCCTTACCTCCTGTAATATACGCAGCCGGATCATGGAAATCATTCATATTTATATTACTGATACGAGCCGCAACTTCCAAATTCCCCCCTTTACGACGCATTTTCATTGGACCAAATTCCGCCTCATCCGGGGAGTATTGACGGTTTTCTCCCAATATCATATAAGATGCCGTAGCATACCAACCATTAAATACTGCATTTTTTCAAATCAGTCTTTTGATTATTAGCACCATAGATATAGCGGGATATGTTGTTATAAATATATTCTCCATAAGTCAGTAACTTACGATAACGGAATCCCAGTTCGAAGCCTGTAGTATAATAATGATTGACATTCGAAATCTCGGCTTGCACAAATCGGCGACGGTCTACCCTGCTCTCCGGGAAAGTCCGGAAAAGAACCGTTTTATCCTCCAGCCCTGAACCGGAAGGTGTCTGATAGTTAAAGTATCCGCCGACATGAATCGTCATATCTTCATTGTAAATAGGCGACACTGCTACACGGGTAGCCAGAGCATAACCGTCATTCCCTCTATTACACGCTCTTTCTGAATGATATCCACTTCCCTACCAAATACTCCGGCGGAAGCCCACCAATGTTTTCCCCAACCAGTTCCGGCAAGTCCCAGACGGCGCCCGTCAGCAAAAGCTTCCACTGCCATCGGACGTTCCGAAGCCATCAGATATTTAGAACTCGTTGTGCGTTCCATACTCATCGGAACTTTAAAATTTCCCGCCTTTACAAAGAAATGATTATTAAATTTATAGCCCAGATACATATCTTTTTATTTCCACTTCATTATAAGCGAAATCCAGATCCAGTTCTGCAAACCATTTTTTTTTTGTATAAAGTGGCTTTCACACCGAAACGTGCACGACGAATACTCACCCCCTGTTACTAAAACGGAATTGATTGTCATCGTCCTCCAGATCCTTGTTCGTTTTGGATGTCAGATCATCCACATTCGATGTGGGCGAATAAACCGCTGCATCCAAATAAATTCGATTATCAAACCATAAATGAAAGTTTTCATTTTTAGAAGCAAAGTGAAGTTTTCCACTCTCAAAATAAGCCTTTACAGGTATCTTACCCGATTCATCTTCCCAACCGGAAGTCGTGTTTTGTCCCCATACTGAAGTAAATGCCAACAGACCGGCAACCAGAATCATGTTTCTTTTTCTCATATCGTATCTCTATCGTTTTGCAGGCGCAAAGTAAACGACATGGAAATACAAATGAATGACAGAGTTATTACATTTCTACAACAACAAAGGCCGCTCCCGAATAACAGGAACGGCCTTACCATTTTCATTTCAATGTGATGTCAGCCTCTTTTCAAAAAAGATGACATTCTGCTTATTTATACTCTGCCCAGCTCTTGATAGCTATATCATCCACACTCATCGTACAGAAGGCATTGATAAATGCACTAGCCAGACGGGCATTCGTAATCAACGGTATATTCAAGTCAATGGCAGCACGACGGATTTTATACCCATTACTTAATTCTCCGGCTGTCAGATTCTTCGGAATATTGACTACCATATCAATTTCCTTGCGATGAAGCATCTCCAATGCTTGCGGATGCCCCTCCTCACTCGGCCAATAGACATGAGTACTTTCAATTCCATTCTCTGCAAGCGTTTTGTGTGTACCACCCGTTGCAAAGAGTTTGTATCCCTTATTCACCAACATACGGGGCCGCATCCATCATATCGGCTTTCTGTTTCATTGTTCCCGTAGACAGCAGAATATTCTTCTTCGGAATACGATAGCCCACGGAAAGCATCGCTTTGAGTACGGCACAGGAAGTATCCATTCCGATACAACCCACTTCACCGGTAGAAGCCATATCTACTCCCAACACCGGATCAGCCTTCTGCAAGCGGTTGAAAGAGAATTGGGAAGCCTTGATTCCCACATAATCCAGTTCGAAGAGATTTTTTTCCGGTTTCTCCACAGGCAGACCGAGCATTACTTTCGTTGCCAGCTCGATAAAGTTGATCTTCAACACTTTTGCTGACAAACGGGAAAAAAGAACGACTAGCACGCAGATTACATTCAATCACCTTGATATCGTTGTCTTTTTCGCCAGATACTGGATATTGAACGGACCGGATATATTCAGCGCCTTGGCAATCTCACGACTAATGCGTTTGATACGGCGGACAGTTTCGACATACAGTTTCTGCGGCGGGAACTGAATTGTTGCGTCGCCGGAATGTACTCCCGCAAATTCGATATGCTCACTTATAGCGTATGCTACAATTTCTCCATTCTGCGCCACCGCATCCATTTCCACTTCCTTGGCATGTTCGATAAACTGGCTTACTACCACCGGATGCTTTTTTGATACATTAGCAGCCAGCTTCTAAGAAACGTTCAAGCTCTTCCTGATTGGAACAGACGTTCATCGCAGCCCCCGAAAGCACATATGACGGACGAACAAGTACGGGAAAACCTACCTCTTCAACAAACTCCTGAATATCATCCATAGATGTTAATTCACGCCAACGGGGCTGATCCACACCGATACGGTCGAGCATGGCAGAGAACTTCTCACGGTCTTCAGCATTGTCGATGCTCTTGGCAGATGTGCCAAGGATATTGACATTCTGCGCATCCAGCCGCAAAAGCAAGATTATTTGGAATCTGGCCACCTGTAGACACGATTACACCATGCGGATTCTCCAGTTCCAGAATATCCATCACGCGTTCGAAAAAGTCAATTCATCAAAGTACAAACGGTCGCACATATCGTAATCGGTAGATACTGTCTCCGGATTATAATTAATCATGACACTGCGCCATCCCTCTTTGCGGATCGTATTCAACGCCTGTACGCCACACCAGTCGAATTCTACGGAAGAACCGATACGATAAGCACCGGAACCCAATACGACGATGGATTTATGGTCGCCCAGATAACGCACATCATTTGCTACACCGCTATAAGTAAGATACAGATAATTGGTTTGTGCCGGATATTCGGCAGCCAACGTATCGATCTGTTTCACTACCGGAAGAATGCCTGCCTCTTTACGGTGTTTGCGGATATAAAGAATTCCATCTTCCATATCACCTTCGTAACCGATGGCACGGGCAATCTGGAAATCGGAGAAACCTTGAACCTTAGCTTTACGAAGCAATTCGTTCGGCAAATCGGCAATCTGTTTATGATTGTTTCCCCAACTATGCAGTTCTTCGAAGTCTTCATGATATTCATCAACTTCTGCAAGAACCATTTATCAATCTTAGTCAATTCGTGCACCTGATCGATGGTGTAGCCAGCGCGAAACGCTTTCGAGATCACGAAAATACGTTTATCGGTCGGTTCGCGCAAGGCTTTGTCAATGTCGGAAATAACCAATTCTTTTGTTCTCCACAAAACCATGCATTTCCCTGTCCGATCATACGAAGACCTTTCTGGATAGCTTCTTCAAAAAGTGCGTCCGATAGCCATCACTTCACCCACAGATTTATAGAAGAACCCATTCACGACTGTGGAATTTACAACGAGGAATCTTACATACGAC